>Ga0206130_10003885_pt1 | contig 18959 bp, 15 predicted proteins | sample Helgoland_Spring_9_FD_148637 | JGI IMG/M metagenome (GOLD analysis project Ga0206130, IMG submission 148637) | Pelagic subsurface seawater microbial communities from Kabeltonne, Helgoland, North Sea - Helgoland_Spring_Bloom_20160512_1 | ecosystem: Environmental > Aquatic > Marine > Epipelagic ... | reverse complement strand
ATCGCAACGCTCGCAGCACAAAGGGGTTGGAGTGAACGTCTGGTAGCGGTAAGTCTTGTAGCCTTTGGCACAAGCGTTCCAGAGTTAGCAGCAAGTTTAATGGCTGCACGGAAAGGAGAGGCGGACATAGCTATTGGTAATGTCATTGGGTCGAATATCTTTAATATTCTTAGTGTTTTAGGTTTTACTGCCTTAATACAGCCCATAGAACTCTCTGATCAGGCATTGCTTTATGTTGACTTTCCGATCAGTTTACTTTTCACTCTTTTGCTCATTCCCTTAATGGGTGTGCTGAAATCAGACAGGCTGGATCGTATCGAAGGGGCTACATTGCTTGTGTTTTATCTCATTTTCATGATTTACCTGTTTGTTTGAGGGGGTTGATATTAACATTGGTTAATAATTTTTCGTTGCAACCCTCAAAAAATAGGGGTATCTTTGCGTTAAATTAAAATTAGTCACATGCCAACGGTAAGATTTCTAGCACTAGAAGAAACAATAGGGCGCAAGCCTCAGCACTTTGAAGCACCTGGAACACGTGTTTCAGAATACTTCGGTTCGCACGTTTTTAATCAAAAAGCGATGCGTCAATACATGACCTCTGAAGCGTTTAAAGCAGTAAACGACTCTATCGAGAACGGTACAAAGATTTCAAGAGATATTGCCGATCAGGTAGCTTCTGGTATGAAGGCTTGGGCATTGAGTTTAGGTGCAACCCATTACACGCATTGGTTTCAACCTTTAACTGGAGCAACCGCAGAAAAGCACGATTCTTTTTTCGAGCCTACGGGAAATGGTGAGGCTATGGAAAAGTTTTCAGGAGGAATGCTTGTACAACAAGAACCTGATGCATCTTCTTTTCCTAACGGGGGTATTCGCAATACCTTCGAAGCACGCGGTTACACGGCTTGGGATCCAACTTCACCAGCTTTTGTCTTCGGGACAACGTTATGTATTCCGACAGTGTTCGTTTCGTATACCGGTGAAGCCTTAGATTACAAAACACCTTTATTACGTGCCTTACAAGCCGTGGATGCAGCAGCAACAGATGTGTGCAAGTACTTTGATAAAAATGTCAATAAGGTAAACGCGACATTAGGTTGGGAGCAAGAATACTTTTTAGTTGATGAAGCCTATTTCCATGCCCGTCCAGATTTAACTTTGGCTGGTCGTGCGCTTGTAGGTCATGCTCCTGCGAAAGGACAGCAATTGGATGATCATTACTTTGGTTCTATCCCGGAACGTGCAATCGAATTCATGAAAGAATTGGAATACGAAAGCCGTAAATTGGGAATACCGGTAAAAACGCGTCACAACGAGGTTGCTCCTGCTCAGTACGAATTTGCCCCTGTATTTGAAGAGGCAAATGTTGCTGTAGATCATAATTCACTATTCATGGATCTCATGGAAAAAGTGGCGCGACGTCACAATTTCCGTGCGCTTGTGCACGAGAAGCCATTCGCGAACATTAACGGCTCCGGTAAGCATAATAACTGGTCATTAGCAACCAATACAGGTGTAAATCTATTAGCACCAGGTAAAACGCCGATGAGCAATTTGATGTTCCTAACCTTCTTCGTAAATAGCATCAAAGCGGTTTATAAGCATGCAGATTTGATTCGTGCTTCAATCGGCTCGGCTGGTAATGAGCATCGCTTAGGCGCCAATGAAGCGCCACCAGCAATTATTTCTGTATTTATCGGAGATCAGCTTAGCAAGGTGTTGGATCAATTAGAAAATATCGGAGGTGGCAAAATGACGCCTCAAGAAAAAACTGATCTCAAGCTAAATGTAGTTGGTAAAATACCAGAGATTCTTCTAGATAACACAGATCGTAACCGTACCTCGCCTTTTGCCTTTACAGGTAATAAGTTCGAATTACGTGCTGCCGGTTCTGCAAGTAACTGTGCCCAGCCTATGACGGTTCTTAACAGTGCTATGGCGGAGCAATTGATTGATTTTAAGGCAGATGTAGACGCACTCATTGCAAAAGATGGATTGAAAAAAGATGAGGCAATCTTTAGTGTTCTCAAACAATACATTAAGGAGTCAAAAGCCATTCGTTTCGAAGGAGATGGATATGGCGATGCTTGGAAAGAAGAGGCAGCTAAGCGTGGTTTGAATAACGAGCCATCAACGCCGCGTGCACTTGATGCTTACGTAAGCGATGCAACACTTCAGATGTTTGAAAATCTCAACGTCATGTCTAAACGTGAAGCTGAGGCGCGGCACGAAATCTTATTGGAATCGTACTTTATGAAGATTCAAATCGAAAGTCGTGTGCTTGGAGATTTAGCCGGAAATCATATTGTGCCAACGGCTATCAAATACCAAAATACCTTGATTGACAATGTTCAACGTTTGAAGGATATCATGGATAAGGCGACCTTTGAAACAGTGGCGAAAGAGCAATTAGAAATGATTAAAGATATTTCTGCTCGTATTTCTAAAATCTTGGCTTCGAAAGATGCTATGATTCAGGCTCGTAAGGAAGCAAATGCGCAAGAGGATGTGCGCGAGAAAGCCATCTTATACTACGATAACGTAAAATCTTACTTTGATATTATTCGTTACGAAAGCGATAAATTGGAGCTTATGATCGATGACGAACAATGGCCGTTGCCTAAGTTCCGTGAAATGCTCTTCACTAGATAATTTTTGTTTTTCAAATTTTGATAGAGAGAAACCCCGCCCGCGCGGGGTTTCTTTTTTTATTTTATCTATATTGTGGGTGCTTAAACACAAGAGACCAGACTCGCATGCAAAAACGCATTTTACGAACTTGGACCGTTGTCCTCGCTTTCTTGCCCATTATAGCTTTCGCTCAAGACGCCACTGTTGAAGAGGTAGATGCAAAGCCTCACAAGCTTACGGTGAAAGCCGACGAATACTTTGAATCAAAGGAGTATTCTGTTGCTATTGAAATCTATGCGAAAGCATACTCTAAAGAAAAAACACGCGATCAAAAGCAGCGTATTTCCTACAATATGGCCGAAGGATATAGGTTCACCGGTCAATGTAAAAGAGCAGCTAGTTATTACCAGCGGGCTTCAAAATTGGGTTATGGTGCTCAGGCGGATCTGGGTTATGCTGAGATGTTGCAATGTCAAGGAGAATATGAGGACGCAATCATCGCGTACGAAGCCTATAAAAAGTTAGTTCCCAGTGATGCTCGTGCCGACAGAGGTATTGAAAGTTGTCAAAAGGCTGCACAATGGGTTGTTTCTGGATCTCTATTCGCATTGGACAACGCGAAAGATTTAAATTCTAAAAAATCAGATTACTCAATAGCGTTTGCAGGAAAGCGCGGTAAAGAAGATTTGACGCTCATGATATCTTCTATGCGTGACGATGCAACCGGTCGTAAAGAAGACGGTTGGATGGGTCAGCGCTTCTCTGATATTTTTGTTATAGACGGCGAGCGTAAAAAGAATAAGAAAAAGAAAAAGGGTAAAGAAGCGAACGCTAATGATGAAATTGTTTGGGGTGAATTAGACCCTATGAGCGATGTCATCAACACAAAAGACCATGAAGGCGTTGTCACTTTTGACTCCCGAGGCAAAGAGATGTATTTCACTAAGTGTATGCAAGTGAAAAACATGAAAATGGGATGTGCTATTTACACGACTAAGAAAATTGGTCAAGATTGGGCAAATCCTGAGCCGGTAATTATTGCGCTTGATAGCGGTGCTTCTGTGGGGCATCCTGCGCTTAGTCCTGACGATCAGGTATTGTATTTCGCCGGGGAAGTTGCTGGTGGAAAAGGCGGCAAGGATATTTACATGACTACTTACGATCGCAGAAAACGAGAGTGGGCAGCACCAACGAACTTAAACATCAACACACGCGGCGACGAACTTTATCCGTTTGCTCATGGAGACGGGTATTTGTATTTCTCATCGAACGGACACGTGGGAATGGGCGGATTCGACTGTTTCCGTGTAAAGCTTGATGAGAACGGCGCACCTGTAGGCGATGCAGAAAACATGCTGAGTCCCATTAATTCAGAAGCTGACGATATTTCATTGCGTTTTGTGCCAGGCGATAATACCAAAAAAGGTTTTGTTGTAAGTAATCGTAAGGGTACACGTGGTGAGCATGATATATGGTACGTGACTGAATGGGAGAAATTCTTCGAGGCTACAGGTACTGTCGTTAGCACGAAAAATGGAAAGCCTGTAAGTGATGTAGCCATCGAAGTCAGTAATAAAGAAGGCCAATCGTTCACTGTAACTACTAATGCGAACGGTCAGTTTACTATCCCTCGTGGGCAGATGGAGGAGGACAAATCTTACAAATTAAATATGAGTCGTAAGCGTTTCTTAAATGCTGTGGGCGACATCACAACTAAAGGATTGGCTTTAAATGATTATGCCCAGGTAAAAGAGGAGCGTGCTTACGTTAAATCATATAGTCTTCGTTTGGAAATGGATCCAATTGAGGTACCTATCGTACTTCCGAACGTATTCTTTGATTTAGCTAAATCAGAACTCCGCGAAGAAAGTAAAGTGGCTTTAGATACGGTATTCAGCATCTTGCAACGCAATCCTACTATTACTATTGGTCTGCGTTCGCACACGGATTACCGTGATACAGATGCAAAAAATGATGTGCTCTCGCAATCACGTGCACAAAGTTGTGTGGATTACCTTATTCAGAAAGGAATCCCCGCTGAACGTCTAACGGCAGTCGGAATGGGTGAGAAAGAAGCCTTCGTTATTTCAGCCGATTATAAAGGGTTCGGTGCGGACAAATTCAAAGCTGGGGACAATCTAACAGAAACGTTCATTAAGCGACTCAACAAAGAGGACCAGGAAGTAGCGAATCAAATCAATCGCCGTACGGATTTCAAAGTATTAAGTGATGATTACGTTCCTTCCACAACCTTAGCAGATGGTGAATCTTCAGATAGCGGTGCTGCACAACCTAAGAAGGATGAGAACCCTATCGGACAAACCATAACTCTAGGTCCTAAAGACCGTTCGTTAGGTAAAATCGCGATGAATAATGGTATGAACGTTGTACAGCTTAAAAAGTTGAATGGAGGTTTGCGTGGCGCACGCCCTATGCCGGGTATGGTTATTAAAGTAACACCTAACGGTGATTATTCAGCTTTTGATGAAGATCATTATCAGGTTGAACGCGGGGATACAATGCGAAGTATCGCTAAAAAAGCTGGTGCAAGCGTCAAGGACATTCGTACCCTAAATGGGTTTAAGAGCGATAAAGATTTAATCGTTGGCTCTTGGATTCAGATTAAGTAGCATAAACTATTAAAATGAAAAGCGCGCACGGGTCTCCCGTGCGCGCTTTCTCGTTATTTTTGCAGCATGAATAATACATCAGACCGCTATACCGGACGAGGCGTTAGTGCCCAGAAAGAGGACGTCCACAATGCAATCAAAAACATAGATAAAGGCTTGTTTCCAAAGGCCTTCTGTAAAATAGTTCCAGACTATTTGACGGGTGATGAAGACTATTGTCTGGTCATGCACGCAGATGGTGCAGGTACTAAAAGTTCACTCGCATACATGTACTGGAAAGAGACTGGTGACTTAAGTGTATGGAAGGGTATCGCTCAAGACGCATTAATCATGAATATCGATGATTTGCTTTGCGTGGGTGCTACGGAGAATATTATGCTTAGTTCCACGATTGGTCGTAATAAAGGTTTAATTACGGGCGAGGTACTCAGTGCTATCATCGGTGGTACGGAATCGCTTTTAGAAGAATACAGAAAACACGGTATAGATATCATCAGCACAGGCGGAGAAACAGCGGATGTCGGTGATCTAGTTCGTACTATTATAGTCGATAGCACTGTGGTTGCACGTATGAGACGTTCTGATGTAATAGATAATGCAAATATTAAAGCCGGGAATGTGATCGTGGGAATGGCCTCTTTTGGTCAATCCACATATGAATCCGAATACAACGGCGGGATGGGGTCTAATGGATTGACCAGCGCTCGTCACGATGTGTTTGGTAAAGCATTGGCCGTTAAGTATCCTGAAAGCTTCGATCCCGCAGTTCCGGAGTCGCTAGTTTATACTGGAACAAAAACGCTAACGGAGGCTACCGATACGGATTTAGATGCAGGAAAATTGGTTCTAAGCCCTACACGAACGTACGCGCCTATTATTAAGCAAATCCTAGAGCAGTACCGCGATAAAATTGACGGTATGGTACATTGTTCGGGGGGTGCACAAACGAAGATCTTACATTTCCTGGAAAAAGGACACGTTATTAAAGATTCGCTGTTCCCTATACCACCACTGTTTAAAATGATTCAAGAGGAGAGCGGTACTAGCTGGGAAGAAATGTACCAAGTATTTAATATGGGACACCGTATGGAGTTATATGTAGATCCTTCCATAGCAGATGCAATTATCGCCATAAGTGAAAACTTTGGGGTACCCGCAAAGATTGTTGGAAGGGTTGAAGAGAGTTCAACCAAAGAATTGACCATTATTAGTGAGTTCGGGACCTTTAAGTACGAGAAGTAATGGCGATGATCGATAAGCTTAATGTAATTTTTCAGCGCTACAATGAGGTGAATGATCTCATTATTCAGCCTGATGTTATATCTGATAGCAAACGCTACGTTCAGCTGAATAGAGAGTATAAAAACCTGAAGCCACTGGTTGAAGTTAGAGCTCAATACCTAGAATTGTCAAGCCGTATTGAGGAAGCTAAAAGTGTTTTGAAAGAGGAGAAAGATGCCGATTTTCGTGAGATGGCGAAAATGGAATTGGATGAATTGGAGCCTACTTTTGAAGCCTTAGAGGAAGAAGTAAAGTTACTACTTTTACCAAAAGATCCAGAGGACGATAAAAATGCTTTGGTCGAGATTCGTCAGGGTGCCGGAGGTGACGAAGGAGCCATTTTCGCTGGTGATTTGTTTAGAATGTATCAGCGTTATTGTGAAGGTAGAGGTTGGAAGGTAGAAGTTCTAACCATGAATGAAGGATCGTCAGGTGGCTTTAAAGAGGTTTCTTTTGAGGTGAACGGCGAATCTGTTTATGGCATTTTAAAATATGAAAGCGGCGTGCACCGCGTTCAACGTGTTCCTGCCACAGAGAGTCAGGGTCGTGTGCATACTTCTGCAGCTTCAGTAGTCGTTCTTCCAGAAGCTGAAGAAGTCGATGTGGACCTGGACATGAAGGATGTGAAAAAAGACACCTATCGTTCACAAGGAGCGGGAGGACAGCACGTGAATAAAACAGAAAGTGCCGTACGCTTGACACACCTTCCCACTGGTATCGTGGTAGAATGTCAAGACGGCCGGAGCCAGCATAAGAACTATGAGCAGGCATTAAAGGTATTGCGTTCTCGTATGTTTGATATGGAGTTCAAAAAGAAGCAAGAAGAACAAGCGGCGCAACGCAAAACGATGGTCAGTACCGGTGATCGTTCTGCAAAGATTAGAACCTATAACTATCCACAAGGACGAGTCACCGATCATAGAATTGGTTTAACCAGTTACAATTTGAACGATGTAGTCAATGGAGAAATTCAGAAGTTTATTGACGAACTTCACATGGCTGAGAATGCTGAAAAAATGAAAGAAGGATCGGACGATTATTAAAGCAAGATGAATAAAGCAGCCTTACTTGAGCAGATAAAAGCAAAGCGCAGTGTGCTTTGTGTGGGATTGGATACGGATTTGGAAAAAATCCCAGCGCACCTATTGAAAGAGGATGACCCTGTTTTTGCATTTAACAAGGCCATCATCGATTCAACGGCAGCCTTTACGGTCGCCTATAAGCCAAACATTGCTTTTTATGAATCCATGGGCGTCAAAGGCTGGCAAAGCCTTGAGAAAACCATTCATTATTTAGATGAGAAGTATCCAGAAATTTTCACCATTGCAGATGCCAAGCGCGGTGATATTGGGAATACGTCAAAAATGTATGCAAAGGCATTTTTCGAAAACATGAATTTCGATAGTGTCACTGTAGCCCCTTATATGGGTGAAGATAGTGTGACTCCTTTTCTTGATTTCCCAAACAAATGGGTGATACTGTTGGGACTTACCTCGAACAAAGGCGCATTCGATTTTCAGTTTATTGAGAACGCGGAAGGTGAAGCGCTGTTCGAAAGCGTTGTCAAAAAAGCGCAAGAATGGGCTACTGCAGATCAGTTAATGTTTGTTTTGGGTGCAACGAAGACGGAGCATTTGGCGCGTTTACGTGCTATTGCACCTGATCATTTCTTTTTAGTACCTGGCGTCGGTGCTCAGGGCGGTTCTCTCGAAGAAGTATTAAAACAAGCGACGAATAAAGACTTTGGTGTTTTAGTCAATAGTACACGCGGTATCATTTACCAAAGCAATGGATTAGATTTTGCCCAAGCAGCGGGTATTGCAGCAAGAACGCTCCAGCAAGAAATGGAGCGTCTATTGTTCTAGTGTGCGTTGAGTCACACTCATGAGTTTTTGAAGCCCGAACTTTGAGGTATATTAAAACTCAATTATGGAAATCATCGGATACATCGCATCCATTTTTATTGGAATCTCACTAGGTCTTATTGGTGGAGGTGGTTCCATATTAACCGTTCCAGTGTTGGTGTACCTTTTCGGTATTGGGGCAGAAATGAGTACGGCTTACTCATTATTCATTGTCGGTTCAACAGCATTGGTAGGTGGTATTCGCAACGCGAGCTTAGGTAATGTGAATTATAAAACCGCTGTAGTTTTTACTATTCCTGCGTTTATTGCTGTTTATGTTACTCGCGCTTATCTGGTTCCTGCAATCCCTATTGAAATAATGACCATAGGAACGTATGTCTTCACAAAAGACATTGCCATCATGGTGTTCTTTGCTTTAGTAATGCTTGCGGCTTCAGTAAGCATGATTCGCAACAAGCAAAAGGAAGAAGAGGACGAAAATGCATTGCCAAAGTTCAATGTACCCGCCATTATATTAGAAGGTGCAATTGTCGGTGTGCTAACGGGTATTGTTGGTGCTGGCGGTGGATTTTTAATCATTCCAGCATTGGTTCTTTTCGCAAAATTACCCATGAAAAAAGCCGTTGGGACCTCACTGTTAATTATTGCAGCGAAGAGTTTGATTGGGTTTGTCGGAGATGTGCAACGTTACGGCGACCAATTGGACTGGACCCTCTTACTCACGATAACCGCCATTGCGGTATTTGGTATCTTTATCGGTATCTATTTAAACAGATTTATTGACGGTAAAAAACTGAAGAAAGGCTTCGGATGGTTCGTTTTATTGATGGCCGTATACATTATAGGAAAACAATTTTAATAGCATAGAAATAAAATCGCAATATCATGACAGTAGAACAGATTTACACCGGATGTTTGGCACAAGGTGCCTACTACATTGCTTCGAATGGCGAAGCAGTCGTTATCGACCCATTGCGCGAAGTAGGTCCATACCTAGATCGTGCTGAAAAGGATGGTGTAACTATTAAGTACATTTTAGAAACGCATTTTCACGCAGATTTCGTTTCAGGTCACCTTGATTTAGCGAAAAAGACGGGTGCAAAAATCGTTTATGGCCCTACTGCAAATACTCAGTTTGATTGCCATATAGCTCAGGATGGTGAGGTTTTAAAGGTGGGTGACGTAACTATTCATGTCATGCATACACCGGGTCACACGATGGAAAGCACCACGTATTTGTTAAAAGACGAAAGTGGTAAAGATTATGCGATTTTCTCTGGGGATACACTGTTCTTAGGTGATGTAGGCCGTCCTGATCTTGCTCAGAAAGCAGCAAGTATTACCCAAGAAGATTTGGCAGGCATATTGTTCGATTCTTTACGTAACAAAATCATGGTTTTGGCAGACGATGTCATCGTGTATCCAGGTCACGGTGCAGGTTCTTCTTGTGGTAAAAACATGTCTAAAGAAACAGTAGGGACTATTGGTGAGCAAAAAGCGACCAATTATGCGCTTCGCGCGAACATGACAAAAGAAGAATTTGTGGCAGAGGTAACGGATGGCTTATTGCCTCCACCGGCCTACTTCCCGGAGAATGTTCGGATGAATAAAACGGGGTATGAAAGTTTAGATAAGGTCATGGAACGTGGCTTGCGTCCACTCTCTGTAGATGCCTTTGATGCAGCTGCTAATGAGACTGAAGCTTTAATTTTAGATACACGTCACCAAGATACCTTCATCCATGGCTTCATTCCGCAATCAATATTTATTGGTATTAAAGGCGGCTTCGCCATGTGGGTCGGTGCTTTGATTCCAGATATCAAGCAACAAATTTTGATTGTTGCCGATCCAGGTATGGAAGAGGAGGTCGTGACTAGATTATCGCGTGTGGGTTACGATAATTGTATCGGATTCCTCGACGGAGGGTTTGACGCTTGGAAAAATTCAGGTAAAGAGGTAGATACCCTTCCACAGGTTACCGCTGAAGAGCTCAAGGGTATGGCTGATGCAACCGTAGTCGATGTGCGTAAATCAGGTGAGTATTTGAGCGAACATTTGATCGATGCAATCCATGTAGAGTTGGATTACATCAATGACCAAATGTCTAGTGTACCGCAAGAAGGCACGTTCTATGTTCATTGTGCAGGTGGCTACCGTTCGGTGATCGCTTCTTCAATCCTTAAAGCACGCGGTTACCACAACATGGTAGATGTTGCAGGAGGCTTTAAAGCCATTAAGGAAGCGGGACTTAATGTATCCGATTACGTTTGCCCGTCAACTTTATAAATACGACTCAATTCCTGGACCGTGCCGCAAAAGGCGCGGTTTCCATGTTTTATAAGCCCTAACCGTTTCATCTTATTTCTTACGCTTTAATAAACAACACTATGGATTTAATTCTTCAACCTTGGCCCTGGTATGTGAGCGGTGCCCTCATTGCATTTGTGATGTGGCTCCTTCTTTACTTCGGGAAGTCATTCGGTTTCTCGAATAATTTGAGAACCCTCTGTGCGATGTGTGGCGCTGATAAATTCGCGCCTTTTTTCCAGTTCAATTGGAAAACGCAAAGTTGGAATCTCTTTTTTCTCGTAGGCGCCGGTTTGGGTGGTTACATCGCAACAAATTTTCTAACCACACCAGATTATGTAGTCGCCATTTCAGAGGCAACTATTGAGGATCTTGGAGCATTAGGTTTTGCTGCTCCAACAAGCTATGCGCCAGCCAGTCAATTCGGTATGGAAGCGTTGAGCAGTTGGCAGAATATTTTGATTTTAGCGCTCGGTGGTTTTATGGTAGGATTCGGAGCGCGTTATGCAGGGGGATGTACTTCTGGACATGCGATATCCGGAATCTCTAATCTTCAACCAGCCTCGCTGCTTGCTGTCGTAGGTTTTTTTATTGGAGGCCTCGCCATGACACATTTGATTTTCCCTTTAATCTACTAAGCCATGAAACAGATAAAATTTTTACTTGCAGGTACATTCTTCGGGATCATTATGTTTAAAAGTGAAGCCGCTTCATGGTACAGAATTCAGGAAATGTTCCGTTTCCAGGACTTTCACATGTACGGTATCATTGGATTGGCAGTAGCTATAGGGGTGCCTATGGTTTGGTTCATGAAAAAGAACAATGCGAAGGATTATTCAGGAGCACCTATTGTATTTAATTCAAAGGCCTGGAGTATTCCTCGTTACCTTTTTGGTGGTGTCATCTTTGGTTTGGGTTGGGCATTAAGTGGTGCTTGTCCTGGACCTATCGTTGTAAATATAGGCGCCGGTTTCGTTGGCTACATCATCGTATTGATTGCCGCGTTATTCGGGACCTTCCTTTACGGAGTACTACGCGATAAACTTCCGCATTAAGAGGCATGGATTTTAATCAGGTACCTCAAGAAAAAAAAACGCAGTTTGCCCTACTCATCGGTCAGATGGGTAAGAGCATTCTAGCTATTTTCTTTGGTGTATTGATTTTAGGATCCCTCTGGGGCGTTAGTTCCTTAGTTCCAGAACCACCTAACTTTGGGCCGCAACTGGAAGAAGTTCCAGATGTCCCTTGGGATTATGCAATGTTTAAATACGTTGATTTTCTCCAACCGCCAACGACAGAACAGGTGGCCTATGGGCGAAGATTAGTCGACGCAACTGCCGATCATATCGGTCCCAACACCGATAAGCCTTTCGCTGGAAATAACTTAAACTGTTCATCTTGTCATTTAGATGGCGGCGGCAAGCCTTTCGCGGCGCCTTTTGTAACTGTACCGAGCCAATTTCCTCAGTTTCGTAGTCGCGAAAATAAAGAGGGGACCATAGAAGAACGCATCAACGGATGTATGCAACGTTCGATGAATGGGATTCCTTTGGCGGTGGAAGGAGAAGAAATGGGTGCAATTGTCGCTTATATGGAGTGGTTGAGCTATGATACACCGCGAGGGGAAAAAATTAAAGGAAATAAGTTCCTCGCGGTACAGTATCCAGATCGCCGTGTAGATCTTGAGCATGGAAAAGCAGTGTACATTCAGCATTGTCAATCCTGTCATATGGAGGACGGTCAGGGTCAACGTGCCCTGAATAGTTTTACCTATACCTACCCGCCGTTGTGGGGTCCGGATTCGTACAATGACGGTGCCGGTATGCATCGTGTGATTACGGCAGCCCAGTTTATCAAAGGAAATATGCCGCTGGGAACTACGGCGGATGAGCCCTTGCTAACGGATGAAGAAGCCTACGATGTGGCTGGATATATCAATAGCTTCGCTCGACCCGAGAAGGCGAATAAAATGGCGGATTTCCCCGACCGTACGTTAAAGCCCATGAGTACTCCCTATGGTCCTTGGGCGGATTCGTTTTCTGCAGACCGGCATAAGTTTGGTCCCTTTGGAGAAATTGCTGCTTTTTATAAGGCCGAATACGATCTCAATAAGTCCAAATAATGCGAAATATTTTGTTCCTATGTCTCCTTCCAATGATCATTTGGGGGCAAAATGCTAACGTTTTAAAAGTTCAGCAGGGCGTTCGATTCACTTCTTTTACCATGACTACGCAAAACGGACTTTTCGGCCCTTACGGCTCTTTGACGGATTATTACGCAAATGCCTTAGGACTGGATTATTTACTTCATGCTAAAAAGGGCAAATGGCGTTTTGATGCTGAGGTATATAGCAGTGCTTTAGTTTTTGGTAATCCATGGGAATTAGATCCTTTGACCTCAAAAACATCGAGGTATGAGGGCGGTTTATTTGCCGTTGATACAAAAGAGCAGCGCGCAGTAGTTGTGCCTTCCATCGCCGAATGGACCTACTTAGGTGATCGATTCAAAATGAGCATAGGTAACTTCGCTTTGAAGGGAACCTTCCTAAATATGGAGCACGGTAGAATGATTCCTTCCACCTTCACAGGTGTTCATTTGGACTGGAAGCGGAGCCAATGGAAGTATACAGTAGCAGCAATCTCGCACGTGGGTGCGAGAAGTACGAGTGGATTTAAGACCGTTGCTAATTCTTTAGCACAATACAATCCTGGTTTAGATACCAGTGGTTCTAGGCACGATAAGAGCCAAGTGGAGACGCCGGGAATTTTTTATTTCAGTGGTGAAAACACACATATCTTCGAGCAGTGGTATGGGTCGATGACAACAGAGTATTACGGTTTGCCAGGCGTTTTTCATACGGTCGTATGGGATGAAAAATTAGCCCACAATCAGCACCTGATTCAGCTGCAATATATTCGGCAAGAAAAATGGGGAAATGGCGGCAATGCCGATCCTTATCTGGCCTACTTTCAACAACAGCGTAGTCAATACTTTGGGTTGAAATATTCGAATAAAGTGGGCGATGTTGATTATTACTCCGCGGTCTCCCACATTGATGGAAACGGAAAATTATTGTTCCCACGGGAATGGGGAAGGGAATACCTGGTCACCTTTCAAGGCCGAGAGCGTCAAGAAGGTATGGGGCGTACAGCGGCGGTAGTCTTTGGGGCCTCTGGTAAATGGCAGCAAGGCAAAGTCGGCCACAACGGAGGAGTCAGCACAGGGATTTACGTGCGTCCAGAACCGGGAAATTACAAATACAACAAATACGCTATGCCTAGCAATCAACAAACGAATGTATGGTGGGGGCAGCAGTGGAAAGGAGGAACGCACAGGCTTCTAGCAATTTTGGTTTATAAGGTGCCGTTGGGTAGCCAAACTATTACCGCTGGGCAAACCATTAATAAGGTTGATATGGTTAACGTCAGTATGATTTACCGCTACCAGCCGCGGCTGTTCCAGAAATAAAATCACAGTCAGGGTTTGAGGCCAACTTTTCAAGAGCGTACCTTTAAGCCGATGAATAATCCGTTCCAAAGCCTTAAAAATGTATTCTTTGTTTTTGCAGTGATCCTCATTGCGGGTACGGTGGGTTATCGTTGGCTTGAGGGGTTTGATTGGCTGCAATCCTTTTACATGGTCATTCAAACCGTGAGTACCGTTGGATTTAATGAAGTAGGTCCACTGAGTACTGGGGGAATCTGGTTTACAATCGCTTTGATTGTAGGGAGTTTCGGAACCTTTGCTTACGGTGCGGGGCTTTTGGCTCAATTGGCCATAGACGGGAAAGTGCAACTGTATTTACGAACGAAAAGATTAGAGCGTAAGGTGGAAAAGCTAAAGAATCATACGATTGTCTGCGGACTTGGACGAAATGGACGCCAGGTAGTGAGTAAACTCAAGGCCTACGGGGTACGAGTCGTTGTATTAGAAATAGATGAAGAGCGCGCAACCAGGTACCGTGAGGAGCTGGATGGAGTAGTGGTCTTGATAGGTGATGCAACAAATGATGAAATTCTAGAGAAGGCAAATATTTCAAATGCGAGCAGCCTTGTTGCTGCTTTAGCGTCGGATACCGATAATCTTTTTGTGGTGATCTCGGCGCGTCAGTTGAACCCAAGATTGATCATCGGTGCACGTGCTAACACAGAAAGTACAGAGAAAAAGCTTTTAGCAGCGGGTGCAAATTACACAGTGAGTCCCAACCTCGTAGGCGGCTCGCATCTTGCGCACAACCTCATGAATCCAGGGGTGATGAACTTCTTAGACCATCTCAGTGTAGGCGGCTCTAGTGCTACAAATATTGAAGAAATTGTGGTGGATGAACTGCCCGAAGAGTTGTCAAATTGCAATATCAAAGATTTAAAGATTCGACAACAAACCGGGTGTACGGTCATCGGGTACGTGGATGAGTCAGGTGAGCTAATTGTAAATCCATCCCCGGATTTTAAAGTTGCACCGCATTCGAAACTCTATGTTTTGGGAAATGACGAACAGATTCGTGCGTTTCGTAATTGGTTTAATAAACAAACTCAGACCTCGTAGTCATGAAAATACTTTTTACCGGTTCTAATGGCTTATTGGGTCAAAAAATAGCTGTTGCTACGGCCAATTATCCCCAGCACACTTTTCTAGCTACCTCCCGAGGTGATAATAGAACCCAAGCGATGGGAACAGCGCGTTACGCTGCGATGGACATCACAAATGCAGAAGATGTAAGCGCGGTGATTAGTGCGTTTGAGCCTGATGTGATCATTCACGGCGCTGCCATGACACACGTTGATGAATGTGAACTACATCCGGAGCAAGCCACATTAATGAACGTTGAAGGAACGCGTAACATAGCGAATGCAGCCAATGAAGTAGGTGCACACGTCGTACACATCAGCACAGATTTTATTTTCGATGGAAAAGATGGTCCGTATAAAGAGGATGCAAAGGCGCAGCCTTTAAGTCATTACGGCTGGACGAAATTAGAAGCGGAAGAGATTATCAAGGAGTTGCCTTCATGGAGCATTTTACGTACGGTTTTGGTGATCGGTATGGCAGAAGACCTCACCCGCAGTAACATCGTTTTATGGGCAAAAGGCGCTTTAGAGAAAGGCCAGCCTATCAATGTTGTGGACGACCAATTCCGCACACCAACGCTTGCCGAAGATTTGGCTCAGGGAGCTTTGCTTGCAGCCGATCAATGTGCACAGGGCGTCTTTAATATTTCAGGACCGGATTTTATGTCTATTTACGAGTTGGTGGGGCAGGTTGCGGCGCACTTTGGTCTATCCATGGAGTCCGTCACACGAACAGATTCCACCACCTTGAATCAGCCCGCAAAACGTCCGCCGCGCACGGGGTTTGATATTTCTAAAGCAAGAGCTGAATTGGGCTATAATCCACATACTTTTCAAGAGGCGCTAGAAATCATTGCAAATCAAGCAGGATTGTAAGCACATATTTGTAGGGACCACTGCTTTCCACTATTTTCGGAGTTCACTCTAACAGATCCGAAAGGAGCATGGCAAAATCGACAGAAGCATGGGGCTCTCGCGTAGGGCTCATTTTAGCAATGGCAGGAAATGCTGTTGGTTTAGGTAATTTCTTACGCTTTCCAGTCCAGGCCGTGCAGAACGGTGGTGGGACATTCATTATTCCTTACCTCGTTAGTTTTCTGCTCATGGGAATTCCATTGCTCTGGGTAGAGTGGGCGATGGGTAGATTTGGCGGTCGTTTCGGAGATCACAGTACGCCTTTCATTTTAGACAACATGACCAAACGCCGGTTCTGGAAATACTTTGGTGTATTTGGAATCTTTACCAATATGGGCGTCATGGCATACTATACCTACATCGAAAGTTGGACGCTGACTTACACATTGAAGTCACTTAAAGGCGATTTCCTAGGTGTAAATCTTGACCAATTAGACTCGTACTTCAACAACTACGTCGACTTAGGTAGTGGCATTAATTTTCCGGTTTGGGCACTGCTTGCCTTTGTAATTACATTGACAATAAACATTTATATCCTCTCTAAAGGCTTAAGCGGTGGTATTGAAAAAGTGGCAAAAATTGCCATGCCATTACTTATCGGTTTCGGTGCATTCCTTGCCATCATGTCTTGGACTACCGGTTCAACAGGCCGTTGTGATGACTGTTCCACATTTGTTGGATTGAATTTCTTGTGGGAGCCCGATTTCTCATCACTGGCGAATCCTAAAATATGGTTGGCTGCTGCTGGTCAAATCTTCTTCACCCTCTCTGTGGGGATGGGTACTATTCATTGTTACAGCTCCTACCTGAGTAAACGCGATGATATTGCGCTGAATGCAATGTCTGCGGGTTGGATGAACGGTTTTGTGGAGATTGTACTGGGTTCAGCGGTTGTTATTCCTATTGCCGTGGGATACCTCGGTTTAGACTGGGTCGTGGACAATGCCGGATTTATGATGGCCTTTAAAACCATGCCGTTCCTCTTTGATCAATGGGGTAGTATTATGGCCGTTATTTCTGGTGTAGCATGGTTCGGATTGCTCTTCTTTGCGGGAATTACTTCCTCCCTAGCCATGGGAACGCCCTGGATGGGATTCGTTCAAGATGAATTTGGATGGACTAAAAATAAGAGTGCCCTCCTTTTAGGAATCGCTATTTTCGTTATGGGACTGCCGACAATTCTCTTTTTTGAGAAAGGCGTCTTTGACGAATACGATTACTGGACCGGAACTGTGAGTTTAGTCATTTTTGCACTCGCTGAGGTCATACTCTTTGCTTGGGTCTTTGGAATGGATAAGGGATGGAAGGAAATTACAGACGGAGCGGATATGCGTATTCCTCGAATTTACCGTCCCATCATTAAATACGTAACGCCGTTATTTATAGGAATCATCTTTTTGACCTCATTGTTTAAACCATTGAACGGCGAATTATCCGATTGGTCCACTGCGTTTAACAGCCTTACCAGCGGTCAGGGCTGGCCATGGGCGAACGACAGTATCATTAATCAAATCTTCCACATCAACACAGGGGTGCAGTGGATTGCTGATGGTGCACTCACAAACATGTTCTACATAGATATGAGCCGATTCTTCCTTTTGGCATGTTTCTTTGGACTTGTAGCAATGGTAAAAATTGCATCCAACAAACGTAAAAAAGCCGCTTAAATATGACGACTTCAGCTTTAATCATGATCATTTTAACGCAAGGAACCGTTCTTGCGGCGACCATCTATTTCTTTCGTAAGGTGCTAAATACGCCACCGAAACCCGAGTCGGATTCGTACAAAGACAATGACGAAACACCGCGCGACTAAGTCAGCAACTTTTAGTTATTCACGTAATTTGTAGTCCAGCCCCGCACTGCCCAACTTGTATGTAAATGCAATTGCAATGCACCAGGCCAAAGCACAAATTATTCGAACCTTTCAGCTTTTTATAGTGGCCGCTCTCGCGGCCACTATTTGGTTACGGCCCGCGGCCGAGGCGCGCGAAGCGCGCCTCGGCTTCTTTTCGATGTGGTGGTCGGAGCAGCCTACGCTTAAAGTGAACCACTTGGATTCAAATACCATCTGGACCTTGCCTTTAAAGGAGGCAGCTAAAAAATCATGGTGGTACCGATGCAATAAAAATTGGACCATTAAAGACCCAGTGGCTTTAAAATCTTTGCCGGGGATGGATTCTTTATTCATCACTACAGGCAATTTTGATTTTACGCCTGCGGCTCAAAATGAGAAAGAGGACTGGGGAAGGAGTTCTAGGGAAATTTCGAAGTCGGTTCCCTGGGAGAAGCGTAGATTCGAAGCCGTTACAATCGAACGCTTAAAAAGATTAGACTTAAATGAAGCCGATAGCACGGCGCTTGTAACCGTTCGCGGAATCGGTCCTTGGTCCGCACACGCCATCATGAAGGAAAGGGCTCGTTGGGGCTATTTCGTAACCGTTTCTCAATTGCGGAAGATCCGCTCCCTCGATGCCCGCTGGCTAAAGGAATGGGACAGTGTGTTCTATGTCGTTCCCCGAGCTCCTGCATTATTTTTAAACAGCAGTTCCTTTGCAGAATTGAATGAATTCTATGGTTTCCGATTCCACCAAGTAAAAAGAATTGTCTTTTATCGAGAACGGTTTGGTCCCGTACTTTGGAGTGAATTGACCTCATGGGAAGAATTTTCTGATGTAGACACGACTTTTTTACGACACTATGTATCGGAATAGAAAAATCGGTGTACTTTCGCAGTCCTAAAGAAAGGAGGTGTTACT
>Ga0206130_10003878_pt1 | contig 18977 bp, 22 predicted proteins | sample Helgoland_Spring_9_FD_148637 | JGI IMG/M metagenome (GOLD analysis project Ga0206130, IMG submission 148637) | Pelagic subsurface seawater microbial communities from Kabeltonne, Helgoland, North Sea - Helgoland_Spring_Bloom_20160512_1 | ecosystem: Environmental > Aquatic > Marine > Epipelagic ... | reverse complement strand
CACGTGCGCCGATATCCATATACGCGGGGTACCGGTGACCCCCGGTGTTCGACGTAAAAACAGATCAAACACGATCTTTACCCATCGATTTAGTATATACCTATATACCCCCAAATTGAGATGTGTTTCCGTAAAACCCATTTCGTATATTCCCCCACGATATGCAAAAAAGAGATCTTCAAAAAATTCACCGTGTCGACAAAAGTATATACACCTGGAATTATCATCACACCATCCAACATCTCCTTTCTTTCCTGCGCATTCAGCTTGGTTTCCCGGAAAATTGTTCGTATATTTACAGGGTAAATGAGGGCAGAGCCCAATGTTTAATTAAATAATAAAAGTTATGATGTTTTCTTACGACAGTTCAAAAAATGAGTTCCTTTCAAAGGATGCAATTCGTGAAATCGCTCCATCTGTGTTCACAGAAAAAGCCGATTCCAGCACAACTTCAAAACATTACGTACATATTCCAACCGAAAAGGTGATTGATGATATGTCTTCATTAGGATGGGGAGTAGTTGATGCAAAGCAAGTTAAAGCTCGTAAAAACAAAGGATACCAAAAGCATATGATAGTATTTGGTAATGATAATTTGGTTGTAGAGGGTAAAGATGGTGATACCGTTATGCCCAGAATATTGATGACGAATAGCCACGATGGAAAGAATAGTTTCCAATTTCAAGCCGGGTTATATCGTTTGGTTTGTTCGAATGGTTTGGTTATTGCAGATGCAGAATTTGCTAATATGAAAATCCGTCACATGGGTTATGATTTAGCAGAGCTAAAAACGGTTATTCAAGAAATCGTTGAAAAACTCCCACTTACTGTTGAATGTATGAACAAGCTCAAAGCTAAAGAGTTAAGTGAGGAAGAGCAAGCACAATTTGCTAGAGAAGCACTTGCAACTCGTTTAAGTGAGAAAGAGCTTTCAAATGTTACTAGCGATCAAATCCTAGATCTACTAGCTCCAACAAGAGAAGAAGATGAGGGAGATGATATGTGGAATGTGTTTAATGTAATTCAGGAAAAAGTTATTCACGGTATGTTCGATGTGTATGGTGTGAATGGGAAAGTTCGTAAAGCTCGTAAGATCAAGAACTTTAAACAAGATACAAAAGTTAACCAAGAATTATACCAATTAGCACTTAGCTATGTATAGAGGAGTAAATGGTATAGCAAATAAAGTGATTAGGGAGATGGAGGGTGATAATACACCCGAAATTTCCCAGGTTACTAAACCACAAACCACAGTATGGGTAAATGGGTGTTTCGATGTTATACATGCTGGGCATATTGAATTACTTAAATATGCTCGATCAGTTGGTGATAGGTTAGTAGTCGGATTAGATACCGATGAACGTGTTCAACAATCTAAAGGACCAACCCGACCTATTAATTCAATTATGCATCGTAGAGCTGTTATGGAAGCAATTCGTTATGTAGATGAAGTAGTTGAGTTCGGTACGGATGAAACACTTCAAAATGCTATACAATGGAGTAAAGCTAAATTTATAGTAGTTGGTAAGGAGTATGAAGGAAGAGTTATCGGTTCTGAATTTGTAAAGGAGGTAAAATATTTTGATCGTCTATACGACCTTTCTACAACAAATATTGTATCGTAAACGTATATACGTATGTATGGATATTAACTTATCTAAGAGAAAGAGTCGAGTTTTTTAAATTAGAGTTATGGAACGCATTACATTAAAACAAGCAAAACAGTACATCTCACTTGATGATGATTTTACAAACAAAACTGTTCAAGATTGTCCACATTTTACTTTAACACCTTCACCTAAAGGTGATGGTTGGGAAACTGTTACATATTATACTGCCCGCAAAACAGATATGTACGCTAATAGAGGTGGGGATTATGATTCTTGGGTTTATATCCTATCAAACCCTACACAACCCAACCTTTATAAAATTGGTTATACTAAAAATACACCTGATGAACGTGCTAAGCAAATCTCAAATGCAACTGGTGTAGCTTTACCTTATAAAGTAGAATGGGCTTTTCACTGTTATGATGGGTTTGGTTTAGAGCAAGAAGTACACCATAAATTAGAGGCCAATAGATTAAATAATAACCGTGAATTCTTCCAAATCTCTTTAGAAGAAGCAAAGAAAACCGTTACAGAACTTGGAGAACGGTATCTTTAGTCGTATATTCACGGTGTTGAATAAGGCGAGAGCCAAAAATAAAGGTTATGAAAATTAGATTTACAAATTCGTTTTTACACATTACAGCAGTAGGAACTTTAGTATTAACGCTATTTACCGATAGTTTAGTTTACCCCCTTATATTTGGGTTTTGCCTTGGAAATTTAATTTTAAACTCAAGAGAAACCCAGAATGAAGAACTTTAAGGAACTACTCCAACAGACTCTCGCAGATAATCAAATGGAGTCGTTGATGCCTTCGCGGGAATACACGGAAAATGAGCGCATATACATGCAGGGCTATAGCGATGCACTAGCTGATATGCTTGAAGATTTTAACGACGAATATAGCGATTTTTTAGAAAACACATATACACCATCTTTAAATTAAAAATTATGGATTATCAAGAAATGGATCAAAATTTTGCTGATTTAGTAGAAATGATTACTAATGATGATATGAGGGTAGAAATTATTTTTGAAGCTCTTAAAACTATGCAAGAACATTCATACGCTTCCCCAAAACTTGCTTTAGAAATTGGGTTGAATGAGTGGGCTAAGTAAAATATTTTTCGTATATTTAGATAAATAAAGGTATTATGACACAAGAGAAGGAAGATTTGATGAATCGATTGTTTGAAATCGAAGAGCGTATTGCAGAATTATGGGAATTTCACCCAGATAACCCAGATGCTATGGATATAGTTGATGAATTTGAAGAAGCACAACGTGCAGCTGCTACTATAGAGGCTTATCTTGAGACTTTATGGTCACCAGAGGACGATGAAGATTTAATTTAGAAGGTATGCCCCGGTGGTGGAATTGGTAGACACGCCGGACTTAAAATCCTGTGGACAGTAATGTCCGTGCCGGTTCGATCCCGGCCCGGGGCACAAAGTATAGGACTCGTAGCTCAGCTGGATAGAGCATCTGCCTTCTAAGCAGACGGTCACAGGTTCGAATCCTGTCGGGTTCACGAGTATTGGAGAGGTGGCAGAGTGGTCGAATGCACCAGTCTTGAAAACTGGCGTTGTGTTAAAGCAACCGGGGGTTCGAATCCCTCCCTCTCCGCCATTGCGAAAGTAGCTCAGTTGGTAGAGCATGACCTTGCCAAGGTCAGGGTCGCCGGTTCGAACCCGGTCTTTCGCTCAATTCGCAGTCAAGTGTACACTCAGTTGAGGCTGTAAAGAGGGGAGCTTTTGCTCCCCACTTTTATACTGAAGTATTCCATAAATCATCTAAGTTCCAAACCATTACATTACCCTCATCTGCAGGGTTGTTTACATAAGAACTAACATAAAGTTTATCGTAAGTAGTATCTATCCCAAAATGACGAGGAATAATACCATCACCCCCAGACTCATATAAAGGGAAAGGTTGGGGGCAAGTTTTAACTAATGTGTTAGAAACTGGGTCTATAGCTTGGAATAACCATGCGTCTAAATTTGTATTATTATTGAGATCTCTGGTAGCAGTCCAAATAACTTTTCTTTTAGGATCATAAGCAATCCCTCCTATATTCATTTGGACGTTAGATCCATCACCACCTCCTAAATTAATTTTAGTATTAAGGGTATTATCAGGATTAACTGCTATTAATTGACCATCTGATTTTCTTAGGGGACCGCTAGGTTCATTACTTCTCCCCGTTCTAAAATAGAAACGGTTTACAGAAGACACATAAAGAGGTCCATCATAAGTTATATTACCTGTTCTAGGGATATTAGAATAATCTTCTGTAGCTATAAGACTTAAATCTGTTCCATTAAATAATGAAGTATTAGTATTTTCGGGTCCCCCTGTTAAAAATACAGTATTATTTGTGGGGTTTGATGTAATTCCATACTGAGCAGGCCTTTCCCCATCACCAACTATTTTATATTGATCCTTTCTAGTTAAATTTGAAGTATAATAAGATTCTACATATACATCAGGGGATGGGAATGTTGTAGAACCACTCCAGTAAGCTATGTAAACTAATCCCAAACTGTCTAAACCTGTTATAGTAGCCCATTCATACGCTTCAGGGGTTTGGATTTCTAAAGAATAATCTTCTAATACTTTAGTATCTACATCATATTTGGCTATTCTTATTTTCTCACCATTTGCACTTTTTTCTGTAATTCCAATAGTGTATATATAATCACTTCCATCAAACCAAATATTTCCACTACCAGGGATTAATCCACTAGGGTCTCCAGATGCTGTTACAAAATATCCTTGATTTGGATCTGAAGATGAAAAAGACATTGTGGGGGTTGAATTTACCTCATTTACATCTAAATAAGCAGGTGTGTATGTTGTATAACTATCTTCCCAATAACTTAATCCTACATACATTTCTTCATCAGTACTATTATAAACCATAGGACCCCCAGCTGTTGCTGGTCTTGTAAAAGTTGGGAGAGGTTGTATTCGAATAGAAGTTCGATTTATACGTTGAGCTGATTCTTGGGTTTGTGGGTAATTAGTCCAATAACCATTTGTAGATAACCAATCTAAACAATTATCAATAGTTGTAAAAGATTGGTCTCCAATAGCATTAACTAAATTTATAAAATCAGCATCTACTTCATCACACCTCCAAAATCTTACACTTCCTACATTTCCTATAGGAGTTTGTCTATCTTGTGTAGGGACATCTTTAGCTATAATGTATTTATCAGTTTCATCAGGACCACCCCACCAGGTTTTATTCCCAATTCTGGTAGCATAATCTTGTAAGGTTACTCCTATTGCTAAATCTCCTACCTGTTCAGTCCCAGAAATATAACTCCCATTATTATATGTAAATACTTTATGATTCGCCATTTTAAAATATTATTTACTTATAAATATTAAAAAATAGCTTGTTTATTAAAAAATCTATATGTATATTACGCAATAATGTAAGGGGTTCTTTGACATAATAATATAAAAACTATGGAAATAACATCATTTATTTTAGGTGTTCTTGCTGTCATTGCAATTATGATGGTAGTGATGGCATCTGTGAATTATATGGCGATTAAAACTCTAAAGTTACAATTTGATAACTTAGATAGATATGCTAATAGAATTGAACAAGAAATCAATCAAAGAGTAAGTACTGAGATTCAGAATTTATCTCAACAGGCTAACAATGACGATAACGAGATTGTTAGATACATAGATTCTAGAGTTGACAAACTAGAATCCAAAGTCTATAAAGATTTTGACACATATGGTCAACAAGGTAAACCTTATTAATTAAATAACCGCAAAGAACCCCACATTATTTCCATATATAATGCGATATTATGCAATACTATTGTACAACCACATCAGGTAGCGATACCGAAATTACATACATTTATACACGTGAAAACACAAAATCAAATTAAAGAATACGCTCAAATTGCTCATTTATATTTTACAGAAGGGACTTTTTCTAAACAAGAAGTTGAAAACTGGTTGGATGAGTATGGGCTTGAATTAACTAAGCTACTGAAAGGTAGAATAGAGTTTACTTATTCTGATGATTGGTATAAAACTAAAATGATTGTTTGGAAAAACGGTAAAGCTGAAGTAGAAACTAATATATAATGATTGATCCCGAAAGACTTTTTAGCGCTTTTGAACTCCCAGAATATGAGGAGGGGGACATCTTTAACGAACTTCAAAAAACACAGACATTTAAATTGGGCATGTTTAAGAAGATTATTTGGAATCAAAAAAACATGGAAAATAAGATGGACCAATTATTAAATGCTATGCCTGAATTAGCCGAAAAGTTGGATTTTGAAGGTGATGCAGGTGAGTTTGTTACTCATACTAGAGCTTGGGTATATCTCAAAGATTTTGATGTTAGTTTAGAACAAAGCAAAGATGCAGCAAGAATTTTCGCAGATGATTATACTATTACTGCATGTAGATTAGCTATTTCATTTTGGGAAGAAAGAGAGGACTATAAAAAATGTGCTCATATCAAAAAAGTTCAAGATTTTCTAGAATTAAACGTGATTTCGTAATTTCTCTTTAGTATATTTGAGATACAGAGGAAAGGAAAGAGGGAGAGAGAGAGGGGGATGAGATGTCTCGCGACGTCTCCCGAGACGTAACAAAACAATATTATGAGAAACAAACAATTATTTGAACAGAAAGTAGATCGCCTTGAGGGAAAACTACAACAGATTAGAGTAATGGCTAGCCGTGTAAAGACTCTAGAAGAACTCTATACATTACTTGATGAAGGTGTTGAGTTAGTAGAGGACATGAGAAATATGCTCGAAAGAGACTAAATTAAATAAAAGTTATGAAATTAACAGCAGAACAAATCCAAGAAAATTGGAATATCTTTATCTCCAACATCGAAAATCACATCACGGGAGAACGTAAACAGAAACTTCTTGATTTCTATAATCAATATCAAGAACGTGTTATGTTAATGCCCGCTGCCCACAAGAAAGAATATCATAATGCCTTCCCTGGAGGGTATGTTGAGCATGTAAATCGCGTTGTACGTTGTGCTTTAAAGCAAGCTAAATTGTGGGAAGAAGAAGGATGTGATATGTCTACCTTCACCACCGAAGAACTTGTTTTTTCTGCTATTAACCATGATTTAGGTAAGATGGGAGATGAAAATAACGAATCATACATCCCCCAGACTGATAAATGGAGACGTGAAAAGTTGGGTGAGGATTATATGTTTAATAAACAAGTCCCATTCTCATCTGTCCCAGATCGTGGTTTATTTATGCTCCAATCACATGGTGTAATATATACTTTTAACGAAATGCTCGCGATACAAACGCATGATGGTTTATACGACACGGCCAATGAGAAATATTTGAAAGCGTATATGCCCGAACAAAAACCACGTACTTCCCTACCATTTATACTACACCAGGCTGACTTGATGGCTGCACGTATTGAATTTGAGAGAGAATGGTTACCTAAGTTAAACGGTAGTTTGGAGAAGCAAAAAGAAAATTTTACCTTGAATGACAAGCCGAAAGGTGCTACCAAGCAGCAAAAAGCACTTGGTTCAATTAAAAGTGAAGGTTTAAAAAATTTATTAGATAACTTATGATCATCGCAATCATTATACTATCAGTTTTAGTAGTTACCTTAGGGTTTACCACCAGAAACCTTCTTCGCAAATTTGAAAAACAAGAAGATATCCTTGCTGTTTATTTAGACTACCTAGATAAATTATCGCGAGTAATAGAGGTTGCAGAAACTAAAATGAAAGAAGTAGATGCTAAAGGTAGTTTTAGTAGCGATGATGAAGTAGGTTTTTTCTTTCAACAAATAAAAGGGTTACAAGATATCTTAAACGAGTTCAAACTCGAAAAGAAATAAGATACTATGGCCATAAAAAAGAAACGAAGACCTAAGAGTAAAAACTACTTTACCCAAGATACAGAAGATGCTATTGTGTTATACAATGGCACTTTTGATACCGACGTAAAAAGTAAAATATATCAAGATCATATCCATTATCCGTTTTTTAAATTAACGGAAAATATTATCCACACCTTTAAATTTTATTATACTGAGGTAGATGAGATTGAACATTTACAACATGAAGTAATTTGTTTTTTACTTTCTAAAATTCATTTATTTGATCCTACTAGAGGAGCCAAAGCATATTCTTATTTTGGAACTATTGCTAAACGTTACTTAATCCTCCAGAATCAAAAGAATTATAAGAAACGTATTGATAAAGCTCCTGTAGATGAGCTATTTAAAGATGATACTCATACTTACAACATGGATGACCCAGGGGTTCATAATGATCCCTTAAATTTGTATATTAACGAGTTTGTTAAGTATTGTACAGAAAATATCTATGAATTATTCCCTAAACAAAAAGATGCTGAGATTGCTGATGCGATTTTAGAATTATTTCGTAAACGTGAGGAAATAGATGTTTTTAATAAAAAAGCACTTTATATCTATATTAGAGAGATGGTAGATGTTAAAACACCTAAGATTACTAAAATAGCAAATCAATTATACTCAGTATTTAAAGGTAACTACATTTTTTATCTCGAAAATGGATATGTAGAATTCGAATAAGGTTATATTTATACATGAATAAACACTATAAATATGAGTCAACAATTCGAAAAAACAGTATTTGGTAATAAGAAATTCTCGGATTTACTTGAGGAGATCTATAATAACCAAAAGCGTCGCGAAGCACAAGTAACTGCGCTTATATCTGAATTAAAACCGATGGTTTCCGATATTGGTGATGCCACACTTATTGTACCACTTATTAAAGAATACATGGAAATTGGTGTTAAAAATGATGATGCACTAATTAAAATGGCTACGTTAGTTCAACGTGCTTTAAACTCATCTAATGAAGATGGTGGTTTAGGTATCTCGGATGAAGAAAAAGCTCAATTACTTGAGGAAATGGAAAAACTTCAAACTAAATAATAATGGCTTGGATTGAAACTAAAACTAATTCAAATAGTGAATTAGAAGGCTTAATATCAAGAGGATTTTCTCAATTTCTTCCTGCTAGAGTCAAAACTATAGATCAATCTGAGGATTTAACTAATGGGAATATAGTAGTTGATATTTTAACCCCTTTAGCTACACTTCCCAATCAATCTCAAATTACAGCTACACCTTTATATCCTAATATTAAATCCTACCCTTTAATAAATGAAGTTGTATTTCTCATAACAGCCCCTTCTGGTGATTATTCTTCTAACTCAGGAAATATTAAATACTATTATTTAAGTACTTTAAATCTTTGGAACAATGTTCATGTTAATCCTACCCCAAACCCTTACCAAAACTTAAAACCAAATTCTCAAAATAAAAGTATTACAGAAATTGAAGCAGGTTCTACTAATAAATCAGGAGAACAAGACACTAATGAATTTAAACCTGGAACCTACTTCCAGGAAAAATCTAACATTTATCCTTTATATCCTTTTGAAGGTGATATAATATATGAAGGTAGATGGGGTCAAAGTATTAGATTTGGTAGCACTAATATTAAAACTTTAGGGGGTAATAAAACTATTAATAAAAGTAACTCTTTTGGTGCTAGAGAAAAATTTGGAACTGGTATAATTAATCCAACAAGTTTAAGTTCTCAACTCTCAATTTTATCTTCTAAAGTAAAACAGTTTTCATCTCAATACGACAATGTAACAGTAACTACTTTTGTTGAATCTTCAGAATCACAAGTTACTAACCCTAATAATTTACCCCCAGGAGCTTTAGCACAACAAAGATTAAATAATACTTTATCTATTTTATCTTCTTATCCTTTAATAAATGTAAATATTATAAGTAAAAGCCTTATTGGTTCTACTCCTTATATTAAAGGTAAAGATAATCCTAATGATATTAAATATTTAAAAGAACAATATGTTACTATTAATGTAAGTGTTAAAGGTACAGAAACTATATCAGACCCAGAAGAAGAATTTCCTTTAAATGTATGGTCAACGACAGGAAGTATAGGAGACCCAATTTTAATTTTTAGAAATGGTCAAAACCCCGAATTGATAGGTCCTGCTCAAAATACAACAATAGAAGAAATAAATCAAGATTTATCATCCTTATATTTTACTTCAACCCAACAAATCCCAATTGAAGTATCTTCTCAAAATGATTATTTATCTTATGGTAAAAATAAACCCATAGAACCTAACCAATACTCAGGAGCTCAAATAATTTTAAATTCTGGTAGATTATTATTTAATTCCACACAAGATAATATAATGTTATCTTCTCAAAAAAGTATAAATTTAAATTCTATAGAAGGTATATATACAGATACTATAGGGGATACAGTATTTCAATCTAATAAAGTATATTTAGGAGGTACTAAAAATTCCCAACCTGTAGTATTAGGAGATGAATTAATATCACTACTTACAGATATATTAAGTGATTTATCTACTTTATCTAAATCAATCCAAAATCAAGTAGGGGTTCCTGCTGGTACCCCTTTAGCTCCTACAAACTTAGTTGCCCAAACTATAGTAGCTAAAATACCAGGTTACAAGCAAAGGTTAAAAAATTCACTATCCCAAACTACAAAAACTGTATAATGGCTCTTACCCCTACTAAAATAGAAGAAGTTAGAACTCAATTAGCAAGGAAACGTGAACTATTAAATGGTAGACTTAGTTTATCATCTTTTAATCCTAATGATATACTAAATTCAGTCCCTGATAATTTAAAAGTACAAGGACAACAAAGGTTATCTTCTTTATTCTTAGATCAAGGGGGTAAATTGTTAAGTAAAGTAGTTCCGGGTTTAACTGAAATATTAAATAAATTTGGAATTGATAATATTGAAGAACAAATTAATGGAGATGGTATAGATTTAGAATCTTTAAAACAAGAATTCTGTCCTACTAAACCTGAATTAGATAGATTAATTTTAAAAAGAAATAACCTAGTAGATTATTTAAATGGTGTAGGAACTACCTTAGACAGATTATCTACCACAGTTAATTTTGGTGCTGGTATAGCTACTCTACTTCAAGGTATTATTACGGGTTTAAGGCAAGGTAAAACAGCAGCACAAATTATCTTAAGTTTTATCCCATTAGCCCCTGGTGCCGCTACTACTGCTATTGATACCACAGGTGATATTGCTGATAAGTTAACTTTTAAAACAGATGGTACCCCAAGACTTCCTCCTTTAACTATAATAGCATCTGCTGTCTCAGCCCCAATTTCAGCAGTACAGCAAATTATTTTAAAAGTTGTTACAATTTTAGAACAAGTAGATATATTAATATCATTATGTGATCCTAATGCTACATTAACTGATACATCAAAAACTATTAAAGATACAGCAACTATTAGTGCCTTATCTGATGATGGTACTTATAAAGGATTTAGATTAGAGATTGAGACTAAAAAATATACTGATACTGTAAATCAAAATAGAGCAGTAGGAAAAAATAACTCCGGAATTATATTAATTGCAACTGAATATTCATTTGCATCAGACCCTAATGTATTAATCAACGAACTTAAATTTATTATTGATAGAGACGATTTAAAAGCGTATTAAACCAATATTTATAATCATGAAATTAAACGAATTAAGAAAAGTAATTAGAGAAGAAGTGAAAGCTGCTATCCAAGAGGAATTAAAAGATATCCTCCTTGAAGCCGTTCGCTCACCTAAACCCGCAATTACCGAAAATATTTCAGTTGCGGAAACAGTAAAACCAGACCCACAAGCGCAAAAAGCATTTAGACAACAAATGTTATCTCAAATGGCTGCAGGTAATGGAAATATGAATTTAACCACTTCTGAAACTAACACATTTAGACCAGCGGGGCCTGCAACAGCTGAAGGTTCAGCCTTACCTGAAGGAAATGTAGGTTTAGACCAAATTATGGGTATAATGAAAGGTAGATAATGGCTTATAACGCTCAAAAAATATCACCAATTGATTTTAAACCTTCAACTGCAGTTGGGGTAGACCTCCCCTTAAGTGATCCTGCAGTTTTTAGGTCTACTTTTACTACTCAAGAAGCAGTAAAAGCTAATTTAGTTAATTGGTTTTTAACTAATCAAGGAGAGCGTCCATTAAACCCTGGATTTGGGGGAAATTTACGTAAATATTTATTTCAACAAATTGAAACTAATACATTTGAATTTTTAAAAGAAGATATTCAATCTCAATTAAATACTTATTTTCCAACAGTAATAATTGAAAGTTTAGATGTTTTAAGTCGTGAAGATAGTCAAGTAATTGATATCGTTTTAAAATATAAAGTCCAAAATACTGGTATATCTGATACCTTAAATATAACATTTGACTAATGGCTGTAGATAGAGACATAAAATACATTAATAGGGATTTTAATAATCTTAGATCAAGTTTAATTAATTTTAGTAAAACTTATTTTCCTACAACATATAATGATTTCAGCCCATCATCACCAGGTATGATGTTTATGGAAATGTCATCTTATGTAGGTGATGTTTTATCTTTTTACCAAGATAACCAATTCCAAGAAACATTTTTACAATATGCCAGAGAAGCTAATAATTTATTTGATTTAGCTTATATGATGGGTTATAAACCTAAAGTAACAGGTGTTGCTGAAACCCTAATTGACTTTTACCAACAAATTCCTGCTATAGGAGATGAACCTGATTATAATTATACTTTATTAATAGGTGAAAATTCTCAAATAACTTCTACATCAAACTCTAATATTAAATTTTTAGTAGAAGATCCAATTGACTTCAGTGTTTCTTCATCTACAGATCCTACTACTATTTCTATATATGAACAAAGTGGAGGAGCTGTACAAAAATTTTTATTGAAAAAAAGTAGAAGAGCAATTTCTGCTACTATTAACTCAATTTCATTTTCTTTTACAACACCCCAAGAATTTACCACACGTACAATTACAGCTAATAATCTTATAGGTGTTTTAGATATTGTAGATAGTGATGGTAATATTTGGTATGAAGTAGATCATTTGGGTCAAGAAATGGTATTTGATTCTATAACAAATACAAATACTAATGATCCTAATTTTTCATCGGATAATACTCCTTATTTATTAAAAAATAAAAGAGTACAACGTAGATTTACTTCTAGAATTATTTCTGAAAACAATCTACAATTACAATTTGGTTCAGGTACTACTAATGATGCTGATGAAGAAGTAACCCCAAATCCTAATAATGTAGGTTTAGGTTTACCATTTGAAAAAAATAAATTAACGGCGGCTTATTCTCCTCAAAATTTTATATTTACAAATACTTACGGTATTGCTCCTTCCAACACAACTTTAACAGTTAGATATTTAACTGGAGGAGGTGCCACATCAAATGTAAATGCTGGTCAATTAACTATATTAAACAATAGTGTAACAACTTTTCAAAATACAGGATTAGCATCTAATACAGCAAATGATATTTTTAATAGTTTAAGTGTAGTAAATCCTTCAGCCGCTACTGGAGGAAGTGATGGGGATTCAACAGAAGAAATTAGACAAAATTCTATGTCTCAATTTAATTCTCAATTAAGAAATGTAACATCTAATGATTATTTAGTTAGAGCTCTTTCAATGCCTCCTAAATATGGGGTTATTTCTAAAGCTTATATTGAAAAAACTAAATTAAAAAATGTACAGTCTGGAGAAATACCCTCAACTTTAGATTTATATATTTTAAGTCAAAATGTTAATGGTAACTTATCAAATGCTGCCTCTTCATTAAAACAAAATTTACAATCTTACCTTTCTGTTTACAGAATGATTGGAGATTCAATTAATATTAAAAATGCTTTCTATATTAATATTGCAGTAAATTTTGAAATAACAGTTAGACCTAATTTTAATAGTAATGATGTATTAAGAAAGTGTTTAATTGAATTACAATCTTATTTTAATATTAACAATTGGCAAATTAATGAACCTATCCAGAAAAAAGAAATTTTCTTACTTTTAGATAAAATTCAAGGTGTCCAGACAGTTAAAAATGTAAACTTTAGTAATAAAGTAGGAGGAAATTATTCTCAATATGCCTATGATTTAGAAGGTGCTACATTAAATGATGTAATTTATCCTTCTATAGATCCTATGATTTTTGAGGTAAGGTTCCCTAATACAGATATTAAAGGTAAAGTAGTAAACTTATAATAAAATGGCAGTATATAAAATTTTCCCATATAAAGACACTACCCTATATTCATTTTATCCTGATATGAATACAGGGATTGATCCTATTAATCAAGTATCTAATTTAAATTTTGCTTTAAATTCTTTACCTCAAGTAGCTAGACCTTTAATAGCATTTGACAACTTAGAAATTCTAAATGTTATTAATAATAAAGTAACAGGTAGTTGGGATGCTTATCTTAAATCTTATATAGCAACAGCACAAGGTATTGTAGAATCTTCTGTTTTAGAAATTTGGCCTATTGCTACTAATGCTAGTAACCCTAACTCAGAATGGAATCAAGGAACAGGTACATATTTAGACTCCCCCATTACTGTTGATGGAGCTTGTTGGAATTCACCTTTTTTTAAAGATGGTGATTCTTGGTATGGAGAAATAGGAAATGTTACTAGTTCTTATAATGCCCAATATGCTCCTGTAGGTGGTGGTTCTTGGTATTTAAGTTCATCAACTTACGATTTTCGAAATACTACTGCATCTTTTGAACCTAGAAGTGAAAAAGATTTAGATATTAATGTTACTAATATAGTAAGTGCTTGGACTTCATCAGAAATACCCAATCATGGGTTTTTAATTAAATGGGAAAATAGTGCAGAATTTAATACAAGTAAATTAGTTCAACCTGTAATGCAATATTATAGTGTTGATACTAATACAATTTACCCACCACAATTGGAGTTCAAATGGGATGATTCTATATGGGATACAGGTTCATCAACAACAACAATTTTAGATAAACAAAATCTTTATATTTCTCTAGCAGAGAACCCAGGACTATTCTACTCAGAAAGTATAAATAGATTTAGATTAAATGTAAGAGAAAAATATCCTAAACGTGTTTATGAAACAGGTTCTTTGTATACTACACAACATTACTTACCATCTTCATCTGCTTGGTATGCTGTTAAAGACTTAGATACTAATGAATACGTAATAGACTTTAATGACACTTATACTAAAGTCAGTGCAGATGCTACTTCAAGTTATTTTGATATTTATATGAATGGTTTAGAACCTGAAAGGTATTATCAAATTTTACTTAAAGTAAATGCTGGAGGTAGTACAACAATCTATGATGATGAATATTACTTTAAAGTGATTAACGGGTAATGCAGACAAAGATAAATTTAAATAAAGAAGTTTACGATAAGGAACAATATGAAAAAGTAATTGATACATCTTTTACACAATTAGTTGATCCTGTAGTAATAGATGATGAACTTATTTTACCTACAGTTGAAGAATTTTTTCAAGATTATAATGATTTATTTTTTGAAATTCCAAAAACAGGGGATAACTCTCATGAAACTTTAATAGTTCAAAGTACAGAATATATTGGGTATTCCCCTATAAATGAAGAAATTACAGCTTTAACTGAAGAAATTACTTCATTAAGAGAGCAACTTTTAGAAGCAAGACAACAATTAGCTGAAATAGCAGATGGCGAATAATATTATACCTTTAGATCCTAATAATTTTTCCTCTGAGGTATATTCACCTACAGATGAATCTTTAATTACCTCAAATCTAGAATCAAACCAATTTGATCTTAACACAGATTATGTTGAATATTTTGTTTTTGATTTAAATAATAATCAAATTTCTCCCTTAGGTAATGATGCTAGTTTTTCAGATTACCTTTTATTAGATAATGAAATATATATAGATCCTATTGTTGATTTATTTAATATTGGAATTGATACGGGTATTGTAAATACTCTTTATAATTTTTATAGAAAATGGTTATCATCATCTCCTCAGTCTACTTACTATATAAAAGAAATTTCTTCTAATAGAACAGAAATTAGGTTAGATTCTAATATTATAAATAGGGTTGATATTATTTCATCTACTAATGAATTTATTTCTTATAGAGAAACTGATGAAAATTTCCCTGATTTTTATATTAATTTAGGTTCAAATCTACTTTTTATTGCTAATAATATCCAGTTAGATGATGATGGTACTATATTAATTAAATTATATGAACCTCTTCCTTCAAACATTCAAATAAAATCTTCTTTATGGGTCGTTGAAAAAATCTCAGAAGGAAATGCTTATAGAGTAGAATTTGAAGATATTCAAGAAGTTAATCCTCAATTAAATTATATTTCGGGACCTAATTTAAATCTTTCTATTAAAGATGAACTAAACAACCCATCAGAAGAAATAGATTTAACAAGTTTTAATTCTCCTAATAGCCAATCAGAGTACCAAATTAATTCTTATTTTAATGATCCTAGTATTTCTATAAATATAGATTATAGTGATTTTTCAAATTTTATAAATTTCTCTTCAGCCAAAACTCGTTTAGAAAATTTTTGGGATAAAGTTACTTTAATTGAATCATCAAGTAATGAACTTACAATTTTAAATACTTTTACTGATACTACAGCAATCTCAGCTTCTAAAGCAACTTTAAATGGCATTATTAATAATACTATTACAAACTTTGATAGTTATGAATATTATCTATACTTTGAGAGCAGTTCAGTAACTTATCCAAAAACAAATTCAACTCCTCCATATCAAAATGCATCTACAGGTAGTTCAGCAGCAACAGATTGGTCTTCATCTATGTTTGAATCTGGCTCTGAATATGATAGAGAAAATCAAAATTGGTTAAAATATTCAATCCCAGAATATCTTAGAGATGATTCGACTAATGATCAATATATGACTTTCCTTAATATGATTGGTCATTTTGTTGATAATGATATTTGGGTATATTTAAAAGATACAACAAACAAATGGGATGCTGATAATAGAATTGATGCTGGTGTTTCTAAAGACTTAGTAGCTCAAGTATTGAGAGATATGGGTGTTAAGTTATACCAAAACAACTTTAGCTCAACTGACCTATACTCAGCATTTTTAGGATTTACAGACTCTGGTAGTTTATTCCCATTTCCTTATATGACTGGGTCTCTTCCAACTCCTAGTGGGTATGAATATATTTCAAATTTCATATCCTCAAGCGATAAGGCTATACCATTAGACGACATAAATAAGCGCATTTACAAGCGTATCTATCATAACTTGCCATACCTATTGAAATCAAAAGGTACTGTTGAAGGTCTGCGTACTTTAATAAATATATATGGTATTCCTGATACTATTTTACGTATTAGTGAATTTGGAGGTAAAGATAAAAACAATGTAAACGATTGGGATCTTTGGAAACATCAATATAACCATTCATGTGAAATTACAGGTTCAAACTTTATTTCATCTTCTTGGAGTACTAATACTTTATGGGGTTCCGAAGATAACGTACCTGAAGCAGTTCAATTAAGATTTAAAGCAGGTACTGCTGTTAATGCTCCTACTTCTCAATCTTTATGGAGCATAGGTAATGGCTCTCAAGTTAAATTAGTATTAGAATACGATACGGATCTCCCTATAACATCAGGCTCTTACAGTGGTTCTATTATAGATTCAGAATATCAATATGCTGATCTTAAATTTACAGTAGATAATTTTACTACATCTGCTTCTATTAAATTACCATTTTATAATAACGATTGGTGGTCTGTTCAAATTAATAGAACAACAAGAAGTAGTTGGGAATTAGTTAGTGCTAATAAAATATATTCTGGTAGTGATGGTTCCCAAATAGGATTTATCGCTAGTGAAAGTTTTGAGGGTGCCAGTGAAACGGCTTATATAGGAGGGACAACTTCATTCTTCCCAAGTGAAGATGGAGGTGCTGTAGGAAATTATGTACCATTTAGTGGTTCATATCAAGAAATAAGATATTTTAACCAACCTTTATCTTCTAGTGTATTTAGAGATTACACTATGAACCCTCAATCTACTGAAGGTAATGGTGTTAATGGTTCACCTTCTCAATTAATCTTTAGAGCCTCTCTAGGAGGTGATTTATATACTGGGTCCGAATCAATCCACCCTAAAATTACAGGTTCTTCTGTTACTCAATCTTTTAGTAGTAATTCTGATTTCTATATAGATAATAGTACTTTTAAAGAAAATAAAGAATGGGTATTCTATGATTCACCTGCTGTAGGTATTAAAAATAGAAATACTGATAAAATTAAACGTCAAGATTTAGTTTTACCTTCTGGTGATACTTTATCTAACCAAAAATCTATCCAACAAAAATCTTATACTACTGATGATTATACTAATAACCTTAATCTATTAGAGGTAGCATTTTCACCACAAAACCAAATTAATGACGATATTATATCTCAAATCGGTCATTTTAATATTGGTGATTATATAGGTGATCCAAGATTAGTATCTTCAAGTGCTGATACTTATCCTTCACTAGTAGGTTTATCTAAAGAATACTTTGACAAATATACATCAAGTTATGATGTCTACGATTACATTAGATTAATCAAATTCTTTGATAACTCGTTATTTAAGATGGTTAAAGATTTTGTTCCTTCAAGAACTGGTCTTGCTTCTGGTATTGTAGTTAAACAACATATTTTAGAGAGACAAAAATATCCAACACCACAACCAACACCTACTACAACCTTAGCTATATCACATACCACAGGTTCTACATCTGGCCCTTCATATCAACAGGTAAAAGAAACAAGGAAAGATTTAACCATTACAGGTTCAGTTGGTTCTACTCCTTCTATAATTGATGGTGCTAGATATTATGAAGCAACAACTGATTTTGAATCTAACCCATTATATACATTTAGTGGTGGAGCAGGTGGTTCTGTAAATAATTTAAATGTACCTGTAGGGTATTTTAGAGTACTTAATACTGGTATTGGTTTTCTAGATATTGCATCTACTTATAGAGTTTTATTCCAAGATTCATTTTGGGGTGGAACATTAACTAATAATACACCTTCAGCAAATGGTATTAATATTTCCCCTAAGGGTGTAGGTAGTAATGGAAGATTTACTATAGATTTTAATTATACTTTTAAAGGTGATATAAATATTGAAGTTAGTAATAGAGATGATGATGAGACTTTTACTGTAGATTTAGTTGAAGATTCAAGTAATGATGTAGTAAGTACTATTACTCAATTTTGCCCACAAATGGGTGTTGGAGAGTTTAATAATTTAGTATTAACTAATTGTATCTTTGAAAAAGGTAAAACTTATTACTTTAGAATTAAATCTAATAGTGGGAGTGCTAGATTAAGACAAGCTATTAG
>Ga0206130_10003874_pt1 | contig 18992 bp, 21 predicted proteins | sample Helgoland_Spring_9_FD_148637 | JGI IMG/M metagenome (GOLD analysis project Ga0206130, IMG submission 148637) | Pelagic subsurface seawater microbial communities from Kabeltonne, Helgoland, North Sea - Helgoland_Spring_Bloom_20160512_1 | ecosystem: Environmental > Aquatic > Marine > Epipelagic ... | reverse complement strand
TAATACTCTATGTGAAGAAATTGAAGTACAATTTTTACTTCTTGAAAGGGATAGAATCCCCTATGATAAATTTAAAGAACAATATATACCACGAATAACCCAATATGTTTCTTCTAATCCAATGATCCCCCCTGATCAATGGAAAAGATGTGTTAAAGAAATTACTTATAAATATCCTCAACTTATTGAACCCGATAATAATGAAGAAAATAAATTGTGGCCGTGGTTCGGAGATCTTATAGAAATTAAAGATGATGATGGGAATGAAAGATATGTTAGAAAACCAACTAAATTTATGAAATATATCCTTAAGAAAGATAATAAATGGAAACATAGATGTAAATCTAATTGCTGTTGTTATTTTTCTTCATGTTGTAAGGAAGATAATATGAATAGTGTTTACAAATAAACGCTATTGTAATGAACTTTGTTTAAAAATAAACTTAAAATAATATTCTTATATTTTATAAAATGAAATCTTTTTACATTGAAAACAATATAGAACTCGGTATCGATGAAGCAGGTAGAGGATGTCTTTTGGGACCCGTCTGTATCGGTTCTGTTATCATGGGTGACAATAAAGGTAATCCACCTCCTTATGAAATAAAAGATTCTAAAAAATGTTCTCCTAAAATTAGAAAGATTTTAAGAGAATACATAAAAGATAATGCTATCGCGTTTAACGTTCAATTTATTCATGAAAAAGAAATTGATGAATTAAATATTCTTCAAGCAACTATGAAAGGTATGCATAAATGTATTAACGAAGTAACTAAACAGATTTCAATTGATCGCATTCTCGTTGATGGAACGTATTTTAATACCTATTTAGATTCTGAAATGGAATCTATAGAACACGTATGTGTCCCCCAAGGTGATAATCATTATTTAAATATTGCTGCTGCTTCGATTCTAGCGAAAGAATATCATGATGAATATATTTTACAATTAGTAGAAGAAAATCCTATATTACAATCCTATGATATTCAAAATAATAAAGGATATGGCACGAAAAAACATTTAGATTTCATTAAAAGTAATGGTCTAACAGAATTCCATAGAAAATCTTTTCTAAGTAAATATATTTCATATTAGTATATATGGTTGAAACAACCACCAAAATAAAATTCTCTTCCGATCAAGAAATATTTTACCCAGAACAGAACCTTAAAAGATCTTTTAAAACTGAAGTCGTTGATATAAATAAAGAAAATTATTTAGTATTTCAAATTATTCATTCATTTTTATTTTATTCTTTCACAAGTGAAGAATTTATAAAATTATATAATAAAGATCTCATTTATAATAATTCATCCGAATTAATCCAAAAAATAAATGAAATCGTTAAGAAAATAAAAAAAAATATTATTATTCAATGCGATCCTCTTTTTAAATTGAAATTAGATAATTCTGAATCATTAGAAAGACTCTCTAAAGTTATACAATTGTCTCATCTAAAAATACAAATAGATAAGATACAGAGGGATGAAAGATTATAAATTTATTCTCCTCGGCAATCCTGGAACTCATCTTCTTCATTCATATCTGAAATAATTTTTAAAAGATCTTTATTCTGTTTCTGTAATTTCTCTATCTTAGTTAGAAGATCTTCTATTTTATCACTCTGTAAATTATTTTTTCTTTCTAAAAGTTGATTATCTGATAGTAATTTTTTATTTTCTTCTATCTTATCATCAAGTTCTTTAAAATATTTCTTGTAATTTACTATGAAATCATTGTGCGTTTTAGATTTAATATGTTGCTTAAATTGACTGTATCCTATAAAATAAGCCCCCGCTTTACAACGACACTCAAATCTAATACAATTCCTTTCATAAGGCTTGTAAGGTGATTTATCTATGTATTCGTCATTATTTTCATCGAATGCTGGTTTATAAATATCGGTGTAAACTTGAACGAGTTGAGCCATAGTTAATTATTTATTTATATTGTTAAATTATTGGATTTATCAAATTTATAATTATGATTTACAAGTTTAAAGTTTATATTTTAAAGTTTAAAATTTAAAGTTTGTAATTATTGACTATGAAATCATGAACCGCTGGATTACTAATATTATCATTTATTATCATCCTTGGAACTATATTCATTGCTTGTAATTCTTGTGTTAATAATTTCATTGAATAAGGCATATGGACATCGTGAATATTCTCCATATTTTCTTCATTGTAATCAATTAAACCGTTATTTTCATTGATTTTAACCGAATATTTATCCGATCTAACCGTAACACTTTCATTTAAAAATGATGATATACCATGAGATATTATACTATCCCTTTCCATCTCACCAATACGACCTCCTCCATTATTAGATCTTCCACCTACCGGTTGTCGAGTTAAACTCTGTTTAGGACCCGTTGAACGACTGTGCATTTTATCCGCAACCATTATTTTAATTCTCTGGTAATAAGTTGGTCCTATAAAGATCTCAGTTTTCAATTGTTCTCCTGTTATACCACTGTACATTATTTCATTACCCCATTCTTCATATCCATACTTCTGTAAAAGAACAGCATAATCCCTAACTTCTGTATTCTGAAAGGCTGTCGCATCTCCCAAGAATCCACCCAAACAAGCACTTTTCCCTAATATGACCTCTAAAAATTGATTAATAGTCATACGACTCGGAATAGCATGAGGATTCACAATGACATCGGGGACTATTCCCTCTCTAGTAAAAGGCATCTCACTCTGATCTAATACCATACCACATACACCTTTCTGTCCCAATCTCGATGCGAATTTATCACCCATTTCAGGTATCTTATTTTTTCTTATTCTAACATGACAGGTCCTAAGATTATCCTTATTCTTAACAACAACAACCTTATCAACATATCCCGATGTTCCGAATTTTACTGTTTTAGCTATAATTCTAGTTACAGAATCATTAGAAGAGTTCTTTTCAACTAAGTATTTAGTCATTAAAGCATCTGTTTCATCTACATAAACTCCTTCTCTAATAAATCCATTTTCATCTAATTTATCATAGTTAATTGTATTATCCTTTTTAATATTCTTAAGATAAGAAGGATTACCAAATAATATCTGATTTCCTTGAGAATCTATCTCTTCTTCATCTTCATAGCTTCTGTAATATAAAGTATTAAATAAACCTCTTTCAACTGAACTTTTATTTAATATTACAGCGTCTTCTTGATTATATCCAGAATAACAAGCAATTGCTACAATACAATTATCTCCATAAGGCAATTTATCGACATCGGTGTATTTCTTGTATCTGGTTGTAACTATTGGTTTCTGTGGATAATTTAATATATGACCGAATGTATCAAATCTTGTATTATAAGCACTTGAATAAACTCCAACCGCTTGCTTAGTCTGCTGACATGAAAAAACATTTCGTGGATATTGACTATGTTCTGGAAAGGGAATATTTAAAGCGACAGCACTTAACATCAATGTTGGATGAATTTCAGAGTGAGTATAATCTTTATCTATAGAATATATACTCCTTGCTATTAAAATATTATTCGTTTCCATCGAATCAATGTATTCAATCTGAGATATATTATCTTCTAAAAATGAAATAAAATCTGGATTTTTCGCTTTCACAACTAAAAGATCTTCTCTAAAATATCTTTCATCGTAGATAGATTGATTCGGATATTTTTTAAACATATAAGATCCTCTAATTAATTTGGGCCAATTAGAAGCATATGAATAATCTCCTTCAATTAATTCATTACTTATTTTATCCCCTCTCTTTTTTAAAACGAATAATGGTCTTAATAATCTACCCGAATCTGAAAATATATGAATTTCTTGTGCATTTATATCCCATGAAATAGATGTATAAATATGAATAAAACCATTTAACTTTAATAATCTCATTACTTTATAAAGATAATCGGGGACACGATGGATTCCTATCCATTTTCCATTAATAAATATTTTAGTTGATTCACTGAGATCTTCCGATATTATATCATCTAAAGAAATCAATCCGTGATCTAATAATGCGTCAAAAATACCATTTTCAGAAACATTGAATGATACTAAAGCCATTATTGATAAATGATTAATTATCCCAACATTTCCACCATCAGGGGATTCTGTAGGGCATACGAATCCCCATTGAGAATTATGCAATTTACGAGGTCCTAAACTTTTAGATCCAGATGGTAAAGGATAAGATAATCTTCTCAAATGAGATAATGTCCCCAACATAGTGTTTCTATTTAGATCTTGAACTATTCCTTGTCTTGCTGAAAGATTGGTACCGAATACGGCACCAAAAGATTTCACAATTAGATCCATTGACGATGGATTGAATATCTTTTTAATATTATTTTCATTCACGATATTCGTTATATCTTCATCATATTCTTTAAAATGAAACTTATGTTCCTTATCTATACTTAATGATGTAAATCTCTGAAATTTACCCCATAACTCACGATACAATTCTAATAAAAGAGATCCGGCGAGATCGATGCGTTTTAAAGCATACGAATCTCTTTCTGTTTCGGGTAAAATCTTCAAATGAGTCATAAATAATTTTCGGATAGAAAATCCTAAAAAGAAACATTTTTCTCTATCAGTTTTATATTTAGGTAAAAGATTATTTTTTAAGATATCTATAACGTTGATTACTTCTTTTCCTTTCGTAAACATCGACAGCAATTTATAGGCACTCTTCTGATCAAAAACAGGTTGTGAATCTTTTACAGATGGAATTATCATATCCATGAGACTTCTTTTTAATACATCTGCATCTGTTTCATAAATAACTGTATCTATTATTTCTTTATCTGTGGAAAATCCTAAAGCTCTAAATAATACAAATATCGGTATATTAAAATCAGTAATTCCTAGAATTCTAACCGTTACACGATAACAATATCTTTTATCCTTATTCGCTAATAATTTATTACCCGGTTCATATTCTAAAGTCACTCTATTCATCATTATAGTATTCGTCCTTGAAGATTGAAATCCTTCAGTTGAAACTGTTTTTAAAACACATTGAATCGGTAAAGTTTCATCATTAATTGAATTAATATATAATATATCATTAATCTTTTTCTCCTGAGATAGAAAGACCTTCTCTTTCCCCTTAATAATGAAATAACCTCCTTGATCATACGGGCATTCTCCTAATTCCTTTAATTGGGTATCATCTAAACCATTCAAGATACAATTTTTAGATTTTATCATAATCGGTAAAAGACCGATATTTACTCTCTGAAAGTTTTTTACAGTTCTTGTCCCTTTAGAATTATCTATAAATTCAACACCAATATTACAGAATATACACGAAGCATATGTGTATCCCTTTAATCTCGCAATATTCGGATACATATAAGTCTGATCACCATTAATATATTCAATTGGAGATGAAAAATAAATATTTTCTTTAATACTTGTATTTATTTCTCCATCTTCTTTTAATGTTTCGCCATAATGAATATTTATCTGATATTTATATTCATTTTTATTAGGATCTAAAATATCTTTATAAATAATTAAAGGATTTTCACGTTTTATTATAAATTTAATACCATTCGTTTCGGAAGTTAAAAATTCATTAAATGAATCTATCTGATGCTGTGATTTATAATTAGGATTATCTCTAAAATAAGTTTCAATTATAGTCCATACATCTAATTGTTTTATCTCTGAAAGATCTATATTTCCTTCTATTGTTGGTTCTGTTAATTCTATTTCCGCCATATATTAGTATTATATATAATCTTTTATTTTTTAACTTGTTTATTATATAATATGAATGATGAAGATAATTTTTCGGAATTATATTCTAAAATTCAAGAAACCGCATCAATCATAGAATCAAGACCAGAACTTAAAAAACAATTCGAAAAAGATATAGAAGAATATAAGAAATTATTAAAAAAAAAATACGAAACATCAATAACCGATGAAGCGGACGATGGTTCTTTTTTTTATTATAATGGTTGTCATGGAGATTTAAGGGTTGATTGTTATCCATACGAAGATATTCCACAATCTGTAAAAGATTTCGTTTTAGATAAAAATAAAAGTGTATCATTCATTATTCATAAAAAAACACCAGTTTTCACTGCGGTCGATACTGGGATTTTCACCGGGACTGCATCACTGGCATTCAGAGTAAATCAAGATGAATTTCGCGAATATCTTAAGGTAGAATATTTACCCGATGAGGATGGAAATGACATTAAAGTAAATATTTATGTTTATAATAGTTCAGGGAAAGAGATACTAATTACCGACAATGAAGGGGTTCCTAATATAGGATTAAAATACAATTCGAAAGATTTTAATATGGGTTATTTTCCATTATTACAAGGTTCGTCTGATTTTTATTATGTTCCGAAAACCAGATTTACAGAGGGGGGATTTTTTCAAGGATCATATGTTTTACCTAAATTGATAGCAAATTTCAATTATTCAATTAAAGATAAAAATGACAATGTCTTTTTAAGTTCTCTATTTTCAATGGAGGAATCTCTGTTAGAAAGATGTTTTTCTGACTTACAAGAATATTATGGAGATGAAGAATTTAATGAAAAAGATATTACAATAACTATTTTTAATTCTACTTGTTTATTCTGTTCAAGGGAAGTATCTAAGGAAATAATTCAACGGTATCCTCAATGGGCGAAGATTATGTCGGAAGAGATTGATATGTATAATGAGAGGAATCCTCTTCGTATGCAGAAAGCAAAGAGATTATTAGGTCCCCGAAAAACAATTAAAAAAGCAGGTTCTAAAAAGAAAAAAAGAAAGAAAAAAAGAAAGAAAAAAAGAACTAAAAGAACTAAAAGAACTAAAAGAACTAAAAGAACTAAAAGAACTAAAAGAACTAAAAGAACTAAAAGATCTTCTAAAAAGAAATAGACTCATTGATATTTCAACTAAGTTTCGTATTTAAAATCATTTTATCTACTATATTTAATAGAATGTCAATTAAAAATCAGAACTTCAATAAAAATCCAGATATGCAAATTATCCAATCTATCCTGGAAACATTCGGTTTAGATAATTTAGAAGATGACCGCTGTTTTACGAAAGAACATATGACAGAAATTGAAACGGTGGAAAATATTACTCTTCTTAAAGAAAAATTAAATGAATATTATTTACCTTGTAAATCTAAAATTTATCTAAAAGATCTTACAGAAAAAAAATGTATAACAATTTTAAGACAATTCGTAAAAAATTATAATTATAAAGTTATCGGTATTGAAAAGAGTATTAAAGGTCAGAAGACTACAACCTATAGATTAATTTATGTGAATCAAGAGTTTTTATCTCCTAAGAAAGAACCTGAAAAACAACGGAAATATATTTTATCATTCGATACGTAAATTATTCATTTTTAACTCTTTCTGTATCTTCTAATCTATCATTTTCTCTGATAATATCATACCACTTATCGTGAGCATTTTTATACTGTGTATACATAGTATAAAGATATAACCATAGAAATATCATCATATTGATAACATAAAGACAGCACATAAACTTCATAATATCTATTTCGTCAACCATATTTGAGTAAATTTGATAATTTTATTGATTTAAGTATCAAATTTATTTAAATATGATGGATAAAATGGTACGCGTTAATCCGACATTGGAGTCCTTGCCAATTCATACATCTTGTAATTTCAAGGCGGATAAACTATTCTGTTATGATACAATAGCTGTCGCGGTTAATTATTATGTTTTACGACCCCAAAAGGAAAACAATAGTTGATTATGGTTCATCCAGACCTTGTGGAAAGAATCACAATAGATTTTCAATTCATGCTGAACAGATAGCAATTAATTATTGTATGAAAAATGATAAACATAACCGATATAAAATATTTATTTCACGTTTCAACAAACAAGGATATCATAAAACCGCGCATTGTTGTCCGGCATGTACGAAGTTAGCGAAAAAATACAAGTTCGAAAATAGAATCTTTACATTTGACGATGATAGAAATTGGATTCCAGCAATAATAGAAAATCCTATAATTAGTTTAGCATACCAGATTAAATATGATTTATAATAATAAATGTATCTCGTTTATCTTCTAAAATGCGATAATCTTACCTATATTGGAATGACCAATAATTTTTTACGTAGATGGAGACAGCATATAGGCGATTTAAAGGGTGGAGCACGTTACACGAAAAAGAAAAAAGATTGGTATCCCATTCTCATTATCGACGGATTTGAAACTATGAAAGAAGCAATGCAATGTGAATGGAAATTAAAAAGAAATAAAAAATTTAGAGGACCTCATAAAAGAGTCGAATATGCTCATTTAATGATCCAAGAAGAATTATGGACTTCTAAAAGTCCTAAAATAAAAGATCAGAATTTACAAGTTTACATAGACAATGATTATAAAACTATTTTTAAGGATTATCCAACACATGAACTTTACTGGAAATAATTATTAATATATAATATATAATATAATGAAGCATAGAAATACGAAGCGTGGAAATACGAAGCATAGAAATACGAAGCGTGGAAATACGAAGCGTAGAAATACGAAGCGTATAAATACGAAGCGTAGAAATACGAAGCGTATAAATACGAAGCGTAGAAATACGAAGCGTAGAAATACGAAGCGTAGAAATACGAAGCGTAGAAATACGATGGGGGGAGGCAGCAGTGCGTACGATTGGACGAGTAAACGAATAGAAAAGGAAAAAAAGGGAATAAAAGAGAGGACGGATCTCGGTTTACCAGCCAAGGCGTCAAATGAACAATTGGTTGAACGTAAAAGAAGGCGCGCACTGAAATTGCCAGACCATGCGACAGACGAACAATGCACGGAGGCTGAGCGAAGGGATGCGCTTCAAATTCCACGGGGAGCAACAGATGAAGAATGCGACAGCATGGAGGAGGTTGAAGAAGAAATAAAACAATCAATAAAAAATTTAGCGAAGGCAAAAACAGCAAAAGGAATAGCAAAGAAAAAATTTAAAAGAATTAAGAAAATCCATGAATTTTCCGTGGATGTAGATAATGCGGAAAAAGTAAAGGTATTGCGTGAGAGAGAAGTAACAGCGGCAGAAAATAAGTACGAATTGCTAAAGAGTATGAGAAGGAACCGCGCGCGCGATATAAGGGAGCGGCTCCGCCTGGCAGATGAGCAGCTGCGCCTGGCAGATGATAAGTATTATACGGCCTCGACCGTTTCGGGGGGGGCGCCAGAGGTCGGGGTGGCGGACGTTTCGGTCGAGGTCGACGCTTCGGGGGAGATTGACGCTTCGGTGGGGGTCGTCGCGTAGACGGCATTCGGGTAAGATTCCTCTGATCCTTTATTTACCAACCATTGGAATGGATATTTTTATATATATATATATAAAATGGATGAAAATACGGATAGGTTGATTGGACACCTGGAGTTGACCGATGATCCTTCCCGTTAATTAGTAACACAGACACTTGAACTAATAAAAACCGCGCAAGAAAAGGCTACAACAATACGTGAAATCAAGGGTAAACGAGTGATGGGACAAACTGAAAAAGAACAAAAAATAAATTTGATAAACTTATTGTGATATTTAAATTAAAAACATAAACACAGAATGAATAAATTCTCTTTCCTCAATCCGGAAATCAACGATGAAGAAATCGACGGGGAAAAGAAATACCGAAACGTCAAAAAAAAGATTAGGAGATTAAAAGAAAAAGATCTTCTAACGGAAGAACAAGAAAAAAAACTAGGGATCCTGGGGATACTCGTTCAAGAATATGAATCCAGACACAAGGGTATCCCAAAAAAGAAAGCGCAACCGAAAAAGCAACCGAAAAAGAAATCAACCAATAAAGAAGAAGAAGATCTTCTAAATAGAGAATATGAAAAGAATAAGGATTACTGGGAAAAAAAGGAAAGGGAAGAAAGAGAAAAAGAACTGAAACAAAAATGGCGCAACGAATGGCAAAAGGAACAAGAGAAACGAGAAAAGAAACTTAAAGAAGAATGGGAAAGGGAACAGAAAAAGAAAGAACAGCAACAGGGAGAACAATGGCGCGAACAGTGGTGGCGCGAACAGCAGAAGCAAAATCATCAACATCAGCAAAGACAAAAGCAGCAGAAGCAACAGAACAATAACTACAATACTTACAGAAAAAAATCACCAGAAGAGAAATTCTGTGAAAACTATAACACCGAAGTCCCTCAAGACATCATAAACCTGTACAGAAACTACAGCACAAAAAAATACAGAGAGTTAGCTCTGAAATATCATCCAGACAAGGGGAACAACAACATAGAATATCAGAAAATGATTAACAATATTAAGGACCTTAATTAAAAGATTTATTCTTATCTTTCATCAGTTCTAATATAGTCCCAGTTTCAGAATAATTTTTTTTTTCTTCCTTTAACATTGATTTACCTATAATGACATCCCAATCATTGTATTTTTTCTGTTGGGATAAAATCCTCACTATAGAGATAGGTTCAAACTTTTTATCTGTCCCGTAATCTATATTATGAAACATATCTATCTAAATTAATAATATTAATAAATATTTATATCAAATTTATATTATATAACTTTAATACTGATAATTAGAAATTTCTTCGGTCGTAATACGATGCCTAGGATAAACTACTCTCCTATGCATTCTTTCATACCTCTTCATAGTCTTCTTACCCTCTTGCTTCCTTAAACGATCTTCTTTATTTTCTCCTGCGACGTTTTTAAAAAGATTATCACTTTCCAATGACTTCTGCTTTTCTTGTAAATGCTTCTGTAGAACAACCATCCTCTTGCGCTTTTCTCCATTACTCTTTCCATTGTCACAACCGAACTTCATAATTGATTCCTTCGTTTTAAAATCATCGAGATTTAGATTCGAAACCTCTGACTCAATAGAATTTAGAAGATCTTCTTTCTCTAAACCCATTAATTCTTTTTCTTCTAATTGAACTGTGTGTTTTTCCCTTGTTACAACAGAATGACTATATCCCTTAATTGTCATCTTTCCCTCACTCTTATCCTTATATACATGCTTAATATTCTTTAAAATCATAGTCTTTTTCATATTTTCCCTATCATATTCAACACTTTCTACTGAAGGTGGCATATACACAGGCTTATCATATGTAGTTTCTTCCCTATCTAGAACAACACAATTCTTAAGATGCTCCATTATACAGATAAATATATATAGCAATTAGTTTTTAAATAAAAAATTTTTTACATTATTGGAAGATCTTCTAAGGGCTAAGCGCTTCCTACAAGGATCTGATTTCTCTGACTGAGGACAGGATTTTCTTCATCTTTCTTTTCTCCATTGTCGTCAGTATCAACATTTTCATACTTACCAGCGATACAATTCAAGAATACAAGATAAACTATCAATGTAAGGATACAATTGATAAACACAATAATCCCTGTCACTTTAAATGTGGATTTTTCATCTGAAATTTCTAAAATCATTTCCTCGATTGTCGGGCAATTATCACCCTTTTCGTTCACTTTTTCAATGTTGAGAGTCCAGTGGCCAACATTTCTGTCTTCTATATACTTGTAAAATGAATAACTATCTCCTTCTCTAAAACTACTTTCACAACTAATTTCTCGTATTTCACAGCAACCATATTCTGTTTTATCACAATCTATATCACCCGTACCGAGTCTATCTTCATAATAGTCTGGAATCCATGCATTTATTCTCGGGCATTCTTTACGCTGAAAGTAGTAATACGAGGGAACAATTGTATTGTTGATACCCTCGTGGCACCACCTTGGAAAGGAACATGTTTCTAGTTCTGAATGAAACTGAAAACCGAGTTCAAGCATGTTGGAAAGAAAGAACATACCCACGAATATAAAATACTTATCATTAACATCTCTGAAACACTTGAGCCCAAATCCAAAACACACAATGAACAATGAACTTAGAACCATTAGAGATCCCTTGAACACCCCCGAATGATAGATAGAGTGACCAGAAAAGTTGTCTTCAACCGACACATCATAATCAATCTCACACAGGTAATCTTCTCCAACTGAATAGTATCCGTCTCTGTCAGCACAGTCATCCTGAATGAAGTATTGTCCGAACATTTTTTTATCTTTTTCTCTCTTCTTTTAAATCTATTAATTATCATAAAAAAATTATCAAATTTACAAATATTGAAAGAATAAATTACTTATCTCCTCTGATTACACGATGATCCCCCTGGTTGTTTTAGTTTATGATTCCTCCTAAAATGTTTCATATTCAATGTCTTATTCTTACCCTTGTTCTTTCTATAGAATTTATTGTGTCTTTCCCTAATGTCCTCCTCCAGATTATACCTTTCATGAGTATACACCCAATGTAGACCATGTTCATATACAGGTTCGTGATATATATCGGTGGGTCTTATTTCTCGAACACCTTCTGGTCTTGGACTGCATGGGGGGGAAATAGGATCTTCATCGGTAAAATAAAGAACCGGGGTTGTTATCCCGTAAGGGAGGAAAGTCCCGTTGTAAGTGATGGAGGAGTTCCCGAAAACATCCACGCAACGATTTACAATTGCCATAGTATTTATTTGTTCGTTTAATAATCAAACAAATAAACTATCAAATTTAAAAAAAAATATAGGTCCCGCCGGGACTTGAACCCGGATCATTGGATTCAAAGTCCAAAGTGCTAACCTATTACACCACGAAACCAAAAGATCTCATTCACCCTCGGATTCGAACCGAAGAAATGTCTCTTTAAAAGAGATCGCTTTACCATTTAAGCTAGTGAATAAAAATACCCCATGTGGGACTCGAACCCACAACCTTCAGATTAGAAGTCTGACGCGCTATCCAATTGCGCCAATGAGGCGAATGCTTTCTTCCTAAGAAAGACTTATAAGGGACAATAGTCCTTTATGCTAGAGGAGGGATTTGAACCCTCGAAGCGTGTCGCAACAGATCTTAAGTCTATCCCCTTTGACCAGACTCGGGAACCCTAGCAATTTAATGGTCGAATAAATGAATTAACAAGTATTTTTAATTAGATAATGTTAATTCTCCGGACCATAAACTATAACGATAAAATACTTTTTTTTACCGAATTGCTTGAGGCAATCAGTCTTCTCCTCCAGCTGGGCTCGAACCAGCGACCTATCGGTTAACAGCCGAGCGCTCTGCCAACTGAGCTATAGAGGAAGTATCACGAGGGGGATTTGAACCCCCGACCACTCGGTTAAAAGCCGAGCGCTCTAAACCATGCTGAGCTACCGTGACATAAGGTCATATTATAATCGTTCTTCCATATAATTTCACCCATTATCGTATGACGATAAAAAATAATTATGATAATTAATTATTATCTTTATTATAATTTCACCGAACTGCTTAAGACCAGTTAATCTATATCACGAGGGGGATTTGAACCCCCGACCACTCGGTTAAAAGCCGAGCGCTCTAAACCATGCTGAGCTACCGTGACATAAGTGTTCCATGTGGGGCTTGAACCCACGACCTCCGCGTCATAAGCACAGCGCTCTAACCGACTGAGCTAATGGAACAGTGGTAGCAGGGGGATTTGAACCCCCGAAGCGTGTCGCATATGATCTTGAGTCATACCCCTTTGACCAGACTCGGGAATGCTACCAATTCATTGAATTACCTTACTACCCCTCCACATCATTAATATAGATTTTATTTTTAAGTACTTTTAGACGCGCAATGTGAAAAAAATCTTAAACTCAAGAACATAAAAAATTTTAAAAGTTCTATCCTAATCCTAATCTATCCTATCATCTATTTATACAACTACCTCAGGTGCCACACTCTTCTGCCTTGAAAGCCCGAAATCTTCCAGTTCAGGTTCCGGTTCAGCATTGAGGATTGGTGGAGTTGCTGTCCTTACAAGTTCGCAATCATCCCCATCATCTATAACATCCCCTAGTTCATCCTTTACATCGCGGATCATATCAACTGAAAGATAATTTTCTTCAAGTGCCTTCGGTAGAGACTCGGATGGATTCAACATGAAGCAGTGGATGTGAGATAGAAGCTGAGTGTTGCGGTCCGGTGGCTGAATGAACATCATCGGCTCAAGTTCCTCATTCTCGAACACCTTTCCTACTACCTTCTCCAGTTCCCCCTTGTTCTTACCAATGTCAACTCCATCCTTGTTCAGAACATATCCAGGAGGTCCAGCGAGAACTTCTGGGCTGAGTGCCAGAATCTGATGCAGGAGGAATTGCTGAATACCTGTATCCAATGAAACATTGAGTTGTGTCGCCTTCTCTACAACCTTAAGACCACACTCAGATACAGGGGTGTTCCTTCGCAGAGCAAGAACAGCGGACTTCATTAGAGCCACCCGCCTACCCAGATCTTTATCCTCTTCTTCGGTCGTAGGAAGGCACTCGTTGAATGTGACGGGTCCATCAGTGGAATGACTAACCGCCATCAGATGTGCGTCTTTATCCTTGTCTACATCGCGACCCGGTTCTCCCAGTGGTTGGAAGATACTTGTATCTTTATCGCTATAGACAAGGATGTCCGGTGTTGTCTTCATCTGCCTGTAAAGGAAATTACAGTTGAAACCTGCTCCCGTCCTCAGACGGTCACTTGTGAAAATCTGGTTGAAACCAATACTCCCATAGTTGCCGGTGAAGTCCCTATCGTCCTCTGGAACCCACTTCCGGAACATATCCGTCTGTGTGAGATTGGGAGGGTAGTCCCTAGACCACTTCTCCTGGTATCCCACGACCTTCCCCATCACCACTGCCTTGGAGCAAGCCATTGCTGAGAACTGCTGAGAACTGCTGAGAACTGCTGAGAACTTCTGAGAACTGCTGAGAACTTCTGAGAACTGCTTCGTAAGTGACTTGATTACTTCTTAACTCTTTCTTATTATTGATGTGCTATCATACTTATACTTACAATCAAATTTTTAAGTAAAAATTTAATTTCTCATAAAAAATTCTATCCTAATAAAAGATCTTCTAACTATCTAATGAAATACCATCCGAGGAATCTGAGTCTTAGGATAATAATTTGGTTCCCTTGATCTATTCATAAAACCATCTCCACCAATGTACTCATGTTCTCGACCACACATTACACCTATCCGAATCTCATCCATCCTTGACCATATCGTTTCCCATTCAATGCCATTGATCCACCTGCTCAAAGTATTCAATTCCTTCCAGGGGAGATATTGCTCATCCAAGCAGAAGACATCTTCTATCATTTCCACATCTGGATAGTAATCAAAATGTTTTCTCCAACCACCACAATTCCAGTTATGACTATTCATACTCTCCCAGATATACAACTGGTTTCGTTCATCCCAGTATGTAAAGAAATTATATTTCCTGAATGAGAAACCGGGTTGAACATAAGTATCTCTCTCTTGCACACACCCACCCACAACAGAAGGCAATTTTTCCCATTCCTTCATAGCATATCGTCCATCTCTCCCTTCATTGTAAGGATCATAGCAGTTATCCCGCTTGACCCCACCCCCATCGATATCGTGAACAGAAACTCCGTCCGGGTTTACAAGGATTTTCAAACTAATGACAGCATAGTGCCCGGGAAAGTTTTTTACATCTTTAACCCAAGATTCCCAATATTTTTCTTCCTTCCTTTCTTCCTCCAACAGTTTTTCATCCCAGAAATTACCCCAGTCTTGAACCGCTTTCTCCTCGGTGTGAGATCCATTATCCTCCATATCCAACAATTGCGCAACCTTGGATAGTCTCTTGTGCCAAGAGTTCTTCGGTTTAGGCTTCGTTGGATATTTCTTCTTCTTCAAGGGGATCTTCTTTTCCCTCTTGAACTTACCCTCTCCCTTTTCTTTACCCCACCTTTTCGTGGTTTCTTGAACTTCATTGGAAACCTTCCTTTCTCCAACCATTTCGTCGCCTTCGTCTTCTTCAATATACATATATCCTTCTCCGTCCCACTTGATAGTCTTGTCAAGCTCAACCCCGTCCAAGACCTTGGCGACCCATGTTTCATCATCTCTCCGGTGACACACGCGACCATCGGAGCCAATCCTGAACTGCCCCGAGTCGGAGAAGTTGTCCATCACCAATGAGATCTTCCAACCAACTCCTGAAACTATGTAAACTTTATCCAATTTATCTTTTCTTTTTATATATCTGTTAGAAGATCTTCTACTATGGTATCAAATTTTTTTAGAAGAACATAAAAAATTTTATGAAATAAAACATTTCACATTACTTAATACTCTTGTGAAACTCCATTAAGAGTTCACTTAAATCCTTATACTTCTGCTCTGTAATCTTATCTTCGTCTACTTGTTGTTCTATGATACCTTGAATCTCGTGAATCATCTTTTTCTTATTTCCTGGACTTTCTCCTCCAGTTTCCTCTGGAGGAACAACGTGCTCTCTCCTTGGAAAATCCGCAATCCGATTCCATGCAGCAGGGAGTCTCTCCCCCTGTTCTCGATTGAAGCATTCGTAAACATGTCCTTCTCCCATACCCGAAACTTCACCATTCATAAGTCTCTGCCAGTGATCAACACAATCTCTGCTCGCCGTGTTGGGTCCGGGCATTAAGGGCATTGTCCAATTGGACATTTCCCGAATGAAAGAAATATACTTAATGAGAACCGACCAAGTAATTTCTTCTAAGCAACCCGAGAGTCGCTCGTTGCCGCCCGCCACTCCACACATATTCCACCACCACCCATGACGGAGGATGGATGCGCCCCCACCTCTGTAACTAAATTCTCTATGATCTTCTGTTCCTGTAAAGTTCAGTTCCCTAATTCTCTCAAGAAACCACCCTGCCTTAGGTCCAACTTTACCCCACCTCTCCCCTATCACAATATCCTCATCCGACCATGGTGTATTCACATCACTAAGTTCCACCGCAGCGAGTAGTTCGCGAGTTATTGGTTTATGTATATTCCACACATGTGCGTGTGGCTGCCGGCCAGCCGTATCAGTAAAGCCGACATCATTGAGGTGGAATCCTCTGAGATCCTCTGCTACAAGACTGGACCCCATAGAACCGATAGCACCAAAATCCTCTACGATGTCTAAGATGATCTGTCTCCAATTGGAATTGAATCGGTGTCCCGTGTCGTAAATAGACTTGAGAATTGCATCACTCAGTTCCTTCGTAATGTGTGTCATTCTCTAATGTTTCACTAATGTGTTGTTTCTTGTTAGAAGATCTTCCAACAATTATCAAATTTTATAGTAGGAGAAGAACATAAAAAATATTCTAATCTAAACTATCCTAAACTATCCTATCCTATCTTGATTTAATGTTCACGGAGGATCACCTTCCTCAATCTTATCCTTGGATTCGTAGATACTCATAACAACTTTTACAAACTCTTCATTACCTGTTCGGTAGAAAATGTTCTGCTCAGGATGAGAAAGAGAATACACTATCGAATTATCGTAGTAGTCCTTGGCGAGAATGTCTCCACCGGAATTGACGATCATCTTCAAGAGAGAAATTCCTAGATCTTGAGATATACCCCCCCTATTGCTGGATCCATAGTATGATCCTACTTCATATCCTTCATCTATGACTCCCTGATTAATCTTTCCCACTAGTAGAGACAAGGAGAACGCATGATTCGAAAACCATGTATTAGGTGACTTCTCGTTAAGCTTCTCCTTGAGGTCCCTCTTGTGTTCTGGATCTTGGTCCGTTGAGAGATGCTCCAAGACCTCCCAATACCTGGATGGCTCTTTCTCCAGAAGACAGGGGGTCAGATCGGCAATCGTTGCCGAGAATGGTGTAACAGAGGTTTCATTGGTCATCTTTCCCTGGGTGTTTATCTTGTTTAGTATCTGTCTTTTAGAAGATCTTCTAACAATTATCAAATTTTATAGTAGGAGAAGAACAAAAAAAATATTCTAATCTATGATCCTAAGAAATAATTTAATCTTCTTCATCAGAACTTTCATCACTCTGCCCATCACCAAGCATCCAACTCGCCCTATCCTCTGGAACCCATTGACCCCCATCAAGAACCATCCTTCCAACACACATTGCATTCAGCTTCACGGAATAGCTATCGGAAACCTCCTTCGTCATACTATTTCTCGGAGGGTCCTCTCCCTCATCGAGTGTCTGATAAAGATAGTTTGTCACCTTACACCACTTTAGGACCAACCCATCATCATCATAATCCACTACCTCACCCGATCCAACGGCCTTATAGTTGGGGGAAGAACTCATCTCCAAATACTACCACTCCCTAAAGTATCTTTCCCGGTTTCGAGAATATATTCTCAGCAGATCGCACAGATAGAACAGACAATTGTAAAGAATCCCAGCACAGTCTCAATCATAATTATTTGTTAGAAGATCTTCTAACAAGTATCAAATTTTACATAGAAGAACATAAAAAAATCTTTAAGAGATCTTTTAACTATCCTACTCCTAATCCTACTCCTAATCCTAATCCTACTCCTAATCCTAATCCTACTCCTACTCCTAATCCTATTGTATGACGACCCGAGGATTATCCCTCAGCCACACTTGAAAATCAGCATATCGGGTGAGAAGTTCTTCTTTTTCTTCATCTGTCGCCCATTCCTGGACCTCCACCAAGTCCCTGAAATCCCCTCCTAGGCAGAGCCATGCGTCGAAGTTGTCCGGGCGCACCTCCTCCCGCAATTCCCTGATCTGTGTCTGGCGTTCAACCGAGGAAGACATACTTGGATATGTCTGTTGATTGTCTGTTGCTTTCTGTTGATTGTCTGTTGCTTTCTGTTGATTGTCTGTTGATTGTCTGTTGCTTTCTGTTGATTGTTTTTCTGTTAGAAGATCTTCTAACAACTATCAAATTTATTCCTTCCATCCCGAGTTTTCACTACAGAGTCTCTGGACCATTCCCTACATTATGTCTCCAATGAACTATCACATAAAAAATTCTAATCTATTCTAATGTGTTTCTAAGTATCCTTTCTATGTTTCTATGTTTCTATGTGTTTAGTAATCATCTTGTCTTGTGCCGCACATGTCTTCGTATGTAAACTT
>Ga0206130_10003862_pt1 | contig 19046 bp, 17 predicted proteins | sample Helgoland_Spring_9_FD_148637 | JGI IMG/M metagenome (GOLD analysis project Ga0206130, IMG submission 148637) | Pelagic subsurface seawater microbial communities from Kabeltonne, Helgoland, North Sea - Helgoland_Spring_Bloom_20160512_1 | ecosystem: Environmental > Aquatic > Marine > Epipelagic ... | reverse complement strand
CAAATGAGTGGAAAGCCTTCCGTGACCAAGTATCAGACAATTTCCGCGTCATAACCCATGAAAAAATTCGGGTTTTGGGGTAGCAGCGGTATAAATCAATTTTTTAATAAAAAACCGATAATCCGTCTTATGTTAAATATTCAATTATTCAATTATTGACGGCTGCCATCGCAAGGGAAATGTTTTCGCCCCTTGCTCAGCTTTCAGGCTCTGTTGCTAAGTTTTTTGATCCTGCTGCCTTGCAATTAATAATATTGACAACATGTATTTTCCGCCACTTCTCTAAGCCGAACTGACCTTCACCAAACACGAATGCGCGATCGGACCCTGAGCAAGTGATGAGCTTCCCTTGTCTGGCGTTAGCGTATTGGGATTGCCGTTGCGACAAGTATCTCCGTCAGGGTCAAACCAAGCACCGGTTGCGATTTGGATGACGCCGAGGCGGATGTCTGCGTTGGTTCTAAGCTCGGCGAGGCATGCGCCGCGTTTGTTATGAATGCGAACGATTTGACCCTCGTGGAGGTCTCGTTTGGCTGCGTCTTCGGGGTGCATGGTGACCGGCTCCACTCCGCGTGGGCGATCCGCGCGGCTGACAGGGCCGTGGTCAAGCTGGCTGTGCAGTTTGTTGCGTGGTTGGTTCGAGATCATGTGCAACTGGTCCGGTTCCGCGCTCCCTAACCATTCTAAAGGCTCCAACCAGACAGGGTGGCCGGGGCAGTCATCATAATCAAAGCCCGAGATCGTATCCGAGAATATCTCGATCTTGCCACTGGGCGTCGCGAGGGGATTGGCGTCAGGATCCTTGCGGAAATCCGCCATCATAATTTCGGGCTTGTCGGGTGTTGGCACCTTGAGCCACCCATCCTTTTGGAAGCTGTCCCAGTTGGGCAATTCGATGCCGAACTGGGACACCCGCTGGCGCGATACGTCCCAAATCCAGCGTTGCCATTCCTCAGCAGAACGGCCTTCGGTAAAGGCGTCATGCACGGCCATGGCAGTCGCAATGCCGCGGAATATCTGGTGGTCATCACGCGCTTGCCCTATGGGTTTTATCGCCTGATCCATCGCAACCAGATATGGGTCTTTTGGTGACATCGCGATGTCAGAACGCTCTAGCGGTGTGGTACAAGGCAGCACAATATCCGCATGTTTTGCCAGCGCGTTCCAGCACCATTCATTTGCGATAATCGTGTCTGGCTTCGCCCACGCAAGGCGCATCCGGTTCAAGTCTTGATGGTGATGAAACGGATTGCCACCGGCCCACCAGACCAGACGAATATCAGGATATGCGTAGGATTGTCCGTCGTAGTCAAATTGCCCACCTGGATTTTCCAACAAATCAGTTACGCGGGCCACCGGAATGAAATCTTTTACCGGGTTTTCGCCTTGCGGGAAGGATGCAAAATCAAGTTGGTGCCGGTTCAATCCGATATTGTTCATCGCTGAATAGCCAAAGCCGATACCGGTTCCCGGAAGGCCCATTTGACCCAACATCGCTGCAAGGGTGATCCCGGCCCAAAATGGTTGTTCCCCATGGTCTTGGCGGGTCAGCGACCATGCCACTGAAATCATCGTGCGGCTACCCGCCATGCGCCGCGCAAGATCGCGGATCGTGTCGGCAGGCAGTGCACAAATGTCGGCAGCCCAGGCAGCGTTCTTGGCTATCCCATCCGCCGCCCCGTTCAGATACCTGGTGAAGCGGTCAAAACCGGTTGTATAGCGATCAAGGAAGGTTTGTTCCTGCAAGCCTTCTGCCAGCAGCGTATGCGCCAAGCCCAGCATCAGCGCGGCATCCGTTGAGGGGCGCGGTGCCAACCATTCAGCTTCGACCTCTTCCATCAGGTCTGATCGTAGTGGCGAAATATTGACAAAGCGCACGCCAGCGTCACGAGCGGCGGACACGCCTGCCCGTTGAACATGTGCACCAGTGCCGCCTTGGCTGATCTGACCATTTTTCAGTGGCACCCCGCCAAAAGCCACAAACAACTCGCAGTCCGAGGCGATGGATTCCCAACTGGTCGCAGTGTCAAGAAAGCCGCGGAACGTGCCCAGAATATGGGGCACCACAACTTCGGCAGCTGCAAAGGAATAGGTGTTTTTCGAACTCGTGCAGCCGCCGATGCAGTTCAGAAACCGTTTCAACTGGCTTTGCGCATGGTGGAATCTTCCGGCACTGGCCCAGCCATAGGAACCGGCGTAAATCGCTTGATTGCCAAAATCCTGACGGACCCGGTTCAATTCATCTGCGACCAGTTTGTTGGCTACTTCCCAAGTCACCGCAACGAAGTCTTCCTCGCCACGTTTTTCTCCTGCTGTGCCGGGCCCGCCCTCTAACCAGCTTTTGCGCACCATCGGGGTCGTGATCCGCGTTGGTCCTTCCAGAACGTCAACAATGCCGTGGCCGATCGGCGACGGATCAGGATCTTCCTCAAAATCACGTAAGGCCGTCACCCGGCCGTCCGCTACTTCTACCCGGTAGGTGCCCCAATGGCTGGATGTCAGCAGATCCCGGTCAGTTGGTTTCATTGTCTCACCTTGTCTGTCGCAGTTTAAGTTTTAAGAGGTCCACCGGCCTTTTTCCATGCGGCAACGCCGCCTGCCATGTTTACGACCGGTGACAGGCCCATCTCAATGGCGACTTTGGCCGCAAGTGCGGAGCGCCCACCAGAGGCGCAGTAGAAGACGTAAGTTTTGTCTTGGTTGAACTCTGGCTTATGGACAGGGCTTTCCGGGTCGATGTGGAACTCCATCATGCCCCTTGACGAAGCAACAGCGCCCGGGATGATGCCTGATTTTGCTTGCTCCAAGCCGTCCCGCAGATCAACAAAGACGTGCGTGTCGCTTTCGACCAGCGACATTGCGTCGTCCACACTGATTGCAGGCACTGCCGCCAAAGCGTCTTTGACAATATCCTTAGAGCTTTTCGTGATATTCTGCGCCATGACAGCGGTCTCCTTCTTGTGCATTCCAAATCGCAGCAACACTATTGCACTGCACGGTTGATTAGATCTTGAGGTCCAGCCGTGGCTTCCAGAAAGGTCTGAACAGTTCGATTTTCGGGCAGCGGTTCATGACGACCTGCAGGCCCGCGCCTTCAGCAAGGCGCGCGGCGTTGTCATCATAAACGCCGATCTGTCCCCAAAGCACCTTTGCGCCAATGGCGATGGCTTGCTCGGCAAAGCTATAAAGCTCTTCTTTGGGGCGGAACACGTCAACCATATCAACCGGTTTGTCGATCTCCGCCAGTGACCGGTATACCTTGAGGCCACGGATTTCGCTCACGTTAGGGTTGGGGTTCACCGGCAAGATGTCATATCCGATCTCGTTCAGCTGGCGCAGCACACCATAGCTGAACTTGGTCTTGTCAGCACTGGCGCCAACCATCGCAATGGTTTTGACCGACGCAAGAATGTCCGCCAGGTATTTAGGGTCGTAGTCGTAGATGTGATCAACGTCTGCTTCGGGCATTACCCCTCCTTTTCTTGCCCTATCGCTTTGCTGCTTGAGGGCTGTGGCATCGCAATGTCCGCCTTTAATTCATGTGGTTTGAGTGGATCCAGAAACGGGTTGCGGTAAAGCTTGTCGTGGCTATCTACACCGATTTCCAACGTGATGTCAGAGGTCGCGCGCGCAACGCAAAGGATCACATAACCATTGTCTATTTGCCGGTTGTTTAGGGCAACCTGACGACGCTGGTCCACCTCACCTTCGACAAGTTTAGCAGCACAGGTGATGCAGCCGCCGTACTCGCAGCCATAGGGCAGATCGACGCCCTGATCGCGCAATTGCTCCAGCAATGGACGGCGGGCATTAACCTGATAGGTCGCGCTTTCGCGGTTGGCGATGGTGACGGTATGGGTCGTCACAGCCAAATATCGCTTGTGCAATCCCCACCGGGATAGCGCGCCTCATGGCAACGGCTGGGTCCGTTTGGTTCTTGGCCAAAGTCAACGATGAAGTCCTCGTTGATCTTCATGCCGCCATTCACCGGGTCACAGTCAATCTGTACCATGACGCCGCCTTTCTCGCGAATTTCAGGATAAAATTGATTGTCCCACGTGCTGAACAGCGACGTCGTCACATAAAGTCGCTTGCCGTCCAGCGACAGTTGGAACATCTGCGGCCCACCTGCGACGTCTACCCCATTGACCGATGGCGCTTTGCCCAAAAGACCGCCCATAAACACCTGCCCCGTCAGAACCGGATTGTGCGGATCACTGATGTCATACTGGCGCATATCGCCGTGCAGCCAGTTGTTGAGGTAGAGGTATTTGTCATCCATCGAGATCAAGATCGCACTCATCACGCCGGGCAGAGGGATCGGCCAGTCGGGATGCTGCTCATTCTCTACATCAATGATCTTTTCCCATTGCCATTTGCCAGCGTCATTCTTCCACCAATGGATCACATTGGTGGAAAGCGCCGCGCCGCAAAACCCATGGGTGCTGTCAGGATCATGGTGGAATTTGACCTCCAGCGGCAGCAAACCATCCTCGCCAAGATAAAAGCTCTCCACAGGCTCGCGCGCCTCGAAATCCCAGAAGTGCAGCTCGCGCCCGTATTTCAGGTGTCCGACTTCCTCCAGATCAAAGCCCGGCATGAATGTATTGGGTGCCGCCCATTCCGAGGAAACCATCACGTTGTGACGCGGCTGATACCAAAAGTCATAGCCGAACTTGATGTCGCCCATGGAGTTTTCCCAGCGGCCTTGTATCTCAAATTCTTTGTCTAGATGTAGATAACCACCGGGCGCTTCGCCTTTAGCGTTGCCGAGCATCGAGATGATGATCTCGGACCCCAAACAATGCACTGTATGCGGGCCGCTTAGGTTGGTCTGGGATTTGATCTGTGCCCCCTCGATCACCTTGTGCAAACGCGGCGCACGCGGGTCGGTCGCGGTGTCCACGATATGCAGATTGTTTGACCGCACACCCGGCAGGATCAGGTATTTGCGTGACATGTTTTCATCTTCAAAGCACGACGAACAAGCGTTCCAGCCCATGTGATGCAACTCATCCCCGATGCCGGGCATTTCCAATCGGTGGATCACTTGAGAATAGGTCGGGCTGTCAGGATCAACGTCCACGGTCGCCAGATAATCCGGCTTTTGAATGCCCGTTCCGGTGTAGATAGCAATTGTATACAGCAGCTTTTCGCGCGGTGCTTTGATCGCGTCCGAAGGTGAGGCATAGCCAGGACCACAACATTCCATCTGGTATTCTCCGATAATTATCCGTGCGTATCAGCCGATAGAGGCCGCCAATTTGGCTCGCGTTTTTCAACAAAGGCACCAATGCCCTCTTCAGCATCCGGCTCCATCATATTTGCAACCATCACCCTAGAAGCATGGTCATACGCATCTACCAATGGCATCTCAATCTGATGATAAAAAGCTTCTTTTCCGATAAGCAAGGTTGCGGGAGCCTTTGCTGCAATCTTGTTGGCAAGGGCGTTTGTCGCCGCTTCCAGCTCACCTGCGGTAACAACTTTGTTCACAAGACCAAACTGCAAGGCTTGATCAGCGGGGATCATGTCACCAGTCAGCAGCATCTCCATTGCGGCCTTGCGTGACACATTGCGCGACAAAGCAACCATAGGTGTCGAGCAGAACAGACCGATGTTCACCCCCGGTGTCGCAAACCGCGCATTATCCGCTGCAACTGCCAGATCGCAACTCGCAACCAATTGACATCCAGCGGCGGTCGCAATGCCATGAACCTGTGCGATGACGGGTTTTGGACAGCTCACAATCGCCTGCATCAGACGCGCGCATTTGGCCATGGTTTCTTCAAAAAACGCGAGGCCCTTATCGGCCTGCGCACGCGCTGCAGTAAGCTCTTTCAAATCATGGCCCGCGCAAAATCCGGGGCCGTTCGCATTGATGACAATCACGTAAACGTCGTGGGCCTTGCCAAGGTCAACTATCTCGGAATGCAGCCGTTCCAGCATCGCCATAGACAGGCTGTTGCGCGCACCGGGTCGGTTCATGGTGAGATGCGCAACTTTGTTTCGACGGGCCTCAAGCACGATATCGTCGGTCATGATCAGTCCTTTAACAATCCACGGGCGATGACAAGCTTCATGATCTCGTTTGTCCCCGCATAAATCCGTTCAATCCGGTTGTCGCGGTACATACGTTCTAGCGGGTATTCCGCCATGACGCCGTAGCCGCCGAACAGTTGCAGGCACCGATCGATGATTTTGGCCTGCAAGTCAGTCAGCCAATATTTCGCCATGGATGCTTTTTCCGTGGTCAACTTGCCGACCAGATGTTCGCTGATGCAGGCATCCAGAAACGTCTTGGCGATCGTCGCTTCGGTTGCGCATTCGGCCAGCACAAACTGAGTGTTCTGGAACTCGGCAATCTTCTTACCGAAGGCCGCACGCTCTTTGACGTACTCAAGCGTGATCTTTAGCGCACGTTCTATCCGCGCCACTGCGTAAACGCCAATCAGTAGGCGTTCTTGTGGCAATTGCTGCATCATCTGCGCAAACCCCTGCCCCTCTTCCGGGCCCAGCAATGCCGCGGCCGGAACTCGCATGTCATCGAAGAACAATTCGGATGTGTCGTTTGATTTCATGCCTAACTTGTCGAGGTTACGGCCCCTGCGAAACCCCTCAAGCCCGTCGGTTTCAACCAAAAACAACGATGTGCCGCGCCCGCCTGCCGATGGGTCCGTCTTAGCCGCGACAATAATCATATTCGCCAAAGCACCATTGGTGATGAAGGTCTTTGAGCCGGAAATCTTGTAGTGATTGCCGTCTTTGACAGCCGTGGTTTTGATATTTTGCAAATCCGACCCTGCGCCGGGTTCAGTCATCGCAATCGCGCCGATCAGGTCGCCTGAGATCATACGGGGCAGAATTGAATGTCTCTGCTCATCCGAACCATAGTGAATGAGATAAGGGATCACGATGGAATTGTGCAGCCCACCGCCCCAACCATCAATCCCTGCCAAATTTCCTTGATATGCAATCACCGCGTCATGGGCAAAACTGCCGCCCAGCCCGCCAAACTCTTCGGGCACCTCTGCCCCCAACAGCCCCATTTCGCCTGCCTTTTCCCACAGCGCGCGGCTAAACGATCCCTGCGCCTCCCATTCGTCGTAGTGTGGCGCGCATTCGCGTTCATAAAACTGCCGACAAGCGTCGCTTAACATTTCAAGCTCGTCATCCATCCAAGGTGAACGGGGAAGGTCAAATTCAGTCATTTAGCACCGGCCAATTGATTGGAATGCGGAAGCGTTCATGAAGGAGTTTAGAAAACCGCCTGTGCCGCAGCCAATCAAATTAGCAGATGCACCCATAGCTAAAACCGATGGAAAGCTTCCACCTATACAGAGATAAAGGAAATGAATTAGGGTAACTCATAGAATAAACTGAGGGACCGTCGCCAATGAACCTGCGTCAACTAGAGGCATTCAGAGCAACCATCCGCTGTGGTTCTATTACCGAAGCAGCCAGGATGATGCATATCTCTCAGCCCAGTGTCAGTAGGTTGATCGCGGATCTTGAGCAGTCAGCCGGGTTTCCCCTGTTCTTGCGGGTGGGGCGCGGATTGACGCCCACAGTGGAAGGGCGGCATTTCTACGAAGGTGTGGAAGGCATGTTCGTGGGCATTGATCGTCTGCAAGATTTGGCGAAATCCATTCGGACATCGCAGGGCGGCACAATCTCCATCGGGGCGATCCAATCTATCGCGACGATTGAGCTGCCCAAAGCGATCAGCCGTCTTTACCATGAGAACCCCGATATTGAGTTTGTCGTGCAAACGCGCAATACGCCTGCCATTCTGGATGCGGTTCAGATGCGCCAGCTTGATCTGGGAATTGTCGGACGCGAGCCGGATTATGCCGGAGTCGAAGTCTTGTTTCAAACATCAGTTGCCTATGTTTGCCTGATGCCGGAAGAGCACCCATTGGCAAATGAATACGGGCTTGTCGATCTTGAAGAAGTCGCCAAGACAGAGACTTTTGTCACCTTTGGTGCCAGCTACCCAGATTCAATGATGTCGATAGATCCTGAGCTTTCGGACACTTTGCGTGCACGTTCACGTCTTTCTGTTGCCAATATGCCTTTGGCCGGCGCTTTGGTGCGCGAAGCCTCTGTGCTGGCCATTGCCGATCCATTTTCAGCAGAACAGGCTGTGCGCATGGGCGGCGTGGTGTTTCGGCCAATCAAACAAAAGCTGACCTATTTTGTCGCTGTTGTTGCCGCCCGTCGCGAGGAACTGTCACGCGAGGCGTTGAAATTTGTCGACCTCTTTGGCCAGCAATTGCAACAGCGGGTGGATCAGGTCGAAAAGCTGAGCGCCGAGCTTAGTTAAGCAGATTAGGCAACCATGTCGCAGCCTGTGGAAAAGCGATCATCAGCATTCCAAAAATGATCCCGACACCGACAAACAGCGGCACTTCGCGGAACGCTTTCTCGGGGCTCTCTTTGGCGACACCTGCGGCGGTGTAGATGCCGACACAGACGGGCGGCGTGATCATCCCGATGCCGGCAAAGGCGACAAAGACGATATAGAGATGCAGGATATCCAGACCCAGCGACAAGGCCAGTGCGGCAAAGATCGGCACGGTCAGATAAAACACCGGCACAATCTCAACGAAGGTGCCAAGGATCAGGCAAATCACCGCAACAGCCAGCCAAAATGCCATCGGCGTGCCACCCATTTCAGTGAAAAAGGCGATCAGCTTTTGCGGCGCCTGACTATAGGTCAGAACAACGCTCAAGAAGGTGGCCATCGCGATGATCGAAAAGATCACAGCAGTGATCCGCGCGGTCTGATGCAAAGCGTCTAAAAGCCCGCGAAACGTCAGCTCCCGGTAGATCAAAACACCGATCAGAATGGCCCAGATACCCGCAACGGCGGCAGATTCAGAGGGCGTTAGTAATCCAGCATAAATGCCACCCAGAATGATAACTGGCGTGAATAATCCTGGTAAGGCGGAGCGGAAGGCTGACAAACGCTCAGCGGCGGTCGCCTTCTCAGGATTGCGCAGATTGCGGCAGCGCCATGTGACAACGATGGACAAAAGAACTAGCAAAACAAGGCCCGGCACGAAACCCGCGGCAAATGTGCGCGACACTGGCACATCGGTCAGCGCGCTGAACAGGATCGCTGCGTTAGACGGTGGGATCAGCGATTCCAGAAACGCAGCAGAGGCTGCAAGCACGATGACAAAGGGTTTTGGATAGCCTTGTTCGACCATCTTTGGGATCATAATCGTACCTACCGCAGTAATCGCCGCCAGAATAGATCCGCAGAACGCTGCGAAAAAACCCATAGCAAGGATCATCGCCAACCCTAGACCACCGGGCCAATGGCCAACCAACGTGGTGGCAAAATGCACCAGCCGTGCGGCGGCACCACCGCGCAGCATGACCATGCCGGTGAAAATGAACAACGGCACCGCGATCAGCACATGTTTGGTCATCGATCCAAAGGAGACCTGAATAAGTGTGGACCATGGAAGGTCCATGCCCAGTATCGCCACTGAAGCACTGCCAAGGCCAAAGACCATAAAGATCGGCACCGACAAAAGCAGCAAGAGCATAGAAAGTAACGTCGCAGCGGCGTTCATGATGCGGTTCCTTCACGGGTTGTCAGGTCACGGAGCGTCTCCAGCCACAACTCAAATGAGAAGAGCAAAAGAATGAAGAAACCGGTTGGAAACGCCAAATACATCCACCAGATCGGCAGTTCGATTTCCAGTTCCATGAGTTGGCCAAGACGCCGGAACAAAGCGACAGCCTCATTCCCCGCTTGCAGGAAAATCAATGACCCCAAAATCATCAGTGAATAGACAAACAACTTGAGCCACAGCGCCGCCTTGCCCTCTAAGAAAGTAGGCAGCAGGTCGACCTGAATATGCGATCCTGACCGCAGCAACGGCCCCAGAAGCGGAAAAACCATCCAAGGCACCAACGCCGGGGGCAATTCGATGAACCAGTCGTACCCGGTGCCGCTGACATAGCGTGTCACTGCGCTTCCGGTCAGGGCCAGAACCATAATCGCCGCAAGGCTGGAAGATGTCACAGCGGTGAGTTTTTCAAGCGCGCCGTTGAGGATACGCATTAACGACAAGATCGGTGTCATTAGGAAATAGCCCCGCAGGTGTTAGTGTGACGCCCACACAGACTGCGCAGGCGTTCAGTTTCATTCGTCTCAGTTGGCGGTGAAAGCAGATGCTGCTGCGATAACATCTGCATCAACTGTCTCTGCGATGACTGGCATCACTTTGTCGCTCATCAACGTGTTGAATTCGGCCAGCGCGTCGCCTTCGAGTTCGGTGACGATCCCGCCACGTTCTTGAAATTCTGCCAGCGTTTCCTCGCCTGTCTTCAGGATCTCGTCAGTCGAAATCTGGCCGACCTCTTGGCCCACGTCGATCAGCAATTGCTGCAAGTCTTGAGGGAGCTCGTTGAACCATGTCTTGTTCGCCATGATGTAAGCATCCGCGTAGTATTGGTACGGCTTTTGACCATGAGTAAGGTATTCCCACCAGCTGAACGCGCGGATGGAACCTGGAGGGCTGTTGATCGTGTCGATCATACCGGTTTGCAGACCAGAATAGACTTCTCCCGTCGGCATGGACACCGTGTTGGCGCCAAGTGCCTCCCACATCGGCCGCTCTGCCCCGATCAAGGCCCGCGCCTTTAAGCCTGACATCGACTTCACGCCATTCAATTCCTGTGATGAGAAGGTCATCACAGGACCAACGGGGTCATACATCAACAGTACAGAGTCTGATTTCGTTGTAATGTCATCCCAAACGGCCTTGCCAGTTGGATCGTCCTGAAAGAATGCGCGCTGCTCGCCATAGCTGTCGAACATGCCGGTGATCGAAACCACGTTAAAATTCTTGTTGATCGGCGGAAACGATACCACCGCGACGATACCGCCCATCTCAATAGCACCAGAGGTAACCGCGCCAAGTTGCTCGCGGATGCCAAAAAGCTGACCGGACGGAAAATAGTCGATACGAAGCCGCCCATCGGCGCGTTTGTTCACCTCGTCAGCGAACATCTTGGCGTGAATTGCACTATGGTGTGTTGGTCCCCAGTGCACCGACAGTCGCGCAGTATATTCCTGTGCGCTCGCGGCACTCGCGAACAATAGGGATAGCGCGCCGGCAGCGAGTGCTGCCCAGCCCACTTTGAGTGTCCGTGTTGATATTAGAAATTTCATTGCGTCCTCCCAAACGATACGCGCCCAACGTTCCTGTTGCAAAGCGTTCAAGCGCAATATGTGAGGCGCAGGTAAAACCTCCTCACCTGTTCCCAGCGTAAACCTTATTTCGAATTCTTAACTAATCGAATCCGCGAGGCGACTCATTCGTTGGGCGTATGGGTGCGGAAAAACATAGGCCTGACGTATGAGTTAGAGAGATTATTCGATTGGTCCGGCCCGCCAAACTCTTTGTAGTCTGAGGCAACTCAGACAGATCCCAAGGCACGTGCGCGCATAATGCAGAAAAGCAGCGACATATTTTCGACCGAAGACGCAAGGCGGCTGGCTAAGCGGCGGCTGCCCCGGCTCGTCTTTGATTTTGTCGAAGGGGCGGCGGGGCGCGAGGTCGGCACGGCACGCAATGTCTCTCAGTTCGATAACGTCATGCTGCAACCCCGTGTAATGGCAGACGTCGCACAGTGTTCTCTGGCCACGACTTTGATGGGGCAGTCCTACAAAGTGCCATTTGGGATCGCCCCTATGGGCATGTGCAATCTTGTGCATCCAATGGCCGACGCGTCGATTGCAAGTGCCGCACAGGCCATGGATTTCCCCATGGGTCTGTCCTCTGCCGCCTCCACCTCAATTGAAGATATGGCGCGCATGGCGGGATCGCACGCGTGGTTCCAGCTTTACTTCGGAGGTTCTCAAGAGGCATCTCTTGCCATGGTCGAACGTGCCCAAATTGCCGGATATGAAACGCTGATCTTGACGGTGGATGTGCCGCAGGTTTCTCGCAGGGTGCGCGATCTGCGCAATGGCTTCACGGTTCCCTTTGCCATGACGCCCCGCGCATTCTGGGACTTTGCCACCCACCCAAGCTGGTCTCTAAGCACGCTGGCTGCAGGCGCGCCGCGCCCGATGAACTTTACCGATAGTAAAGGCAGCAATACCTTTGATCGCGGGGCAAGCCGGTCTGGTGCAGACTGGGCGTTTCTGGAGCGGTTGCGGGGCAAATGGCCGGGCAAGCTGATTGTCAAAGGTGTGACATCTGCGGCGGATGCACTCCGCATCCGCAGTTTGGGGGCCGACGCAATCTATGTCTCGAACCATGGCGGGCGGCAGTTGGACAGCGTTCCCCCCGCGATCCGGCTTTTGCCACTGATCCGTGCCGCTGTTGGTCCCGAATTCCCACTGTTGTTCGACAGTGGCATTCGCAATGGTGAAGACATCGTCAAGGCGCTCGCCCTTGGTGCTGATTTTGTGATGATTGGGCGCCCTGCCCTCTTTGCTTTGGGGGCCGAAGGCGCGGCCGGTCTGAACGCGCTTCTGAGCTGCTTTGCGACAGATATCAGTGTTGTGATGGCGCAATTGGGCATCACTTCGATTGACCAGCTTGGACCCGATGTCATTTTCCAAGACGCGAGTCACGCGCACGTTGATGCGGAAACGAAAACACAGGCGGCCTTGCGGCTCGCCGCTAAAACCTGAAGTAGGACATATCCAATGACGGATTCCAAAATGATCAGAGGCGGCGCTTTGCTGGCCCGCGCCCTCAAAGAAAAAGGGGTGGACCATGTGTTCACGCTAGCCGGTGGCTTTTGCAATCCTGCGCTTGAAGGATTCATGGAATGTCAGATGCCGGTCATCAACACCCCTCATGAACAGATCGCAGGGCATTTGGCGGATGGTCACGCCCGCATCACCCGCAAACCCGTCGTTTGCCTTGTCGGCCCCGAAGGCTTTGCTAACGCCGTGCCCGCGATGCTGGAGGCAGGCGGCGAACGCAGCCCGGTCATTTTTGTCACCGGATCATCAACGCTCAAACGTCAGGGTGCGGGCGGTTTCAAAGAGATCGACGATGTCGCCATTGCGGCCCCCTTGGTCAAGTATTCCGCCCAGATCACCGATGGCGAACGGATCAGCGAGTTTGTAAACCGCGCATGGACCGCCGCAACAACCGGCTACCCCGGCCCTGTCCATATCTCATTGCCGGTGGACATCATGTTCTCATCCTTCGCGCCCGATGCGGGACTGGACGAGCGCCCGTTCAACCGCACGGATCGCACTGCCCCGCGTGCATGGCCTGACCCTACCGCCTTAGGCGTAGTTTTGGAGAAGGTGAAAAACGCAAAGCGTCCCGTTATCATCGGTGGTCATGGCGTCTGGTGGTCCAAGTCCGAGGAGAAGCTGGAACAGGTAGGTAAAGCCCTGCGCTTACCGATTTTCAACGTTCCTTATCATTCCAAACTGCTTGGCGAAGAATGTGAGGCCTATATGGGCCTTGCAGATTTTCACCAGTATCACCCGTCGAAACCCGCCATTCACGAGGCTGATTTGGTCCTGATGATCGGGGCGCGTCTGGACAATCAAATGAACTTTGGCAATCCGCCGTTTTTCACGGAGGATCAAACACTGGTCTGCATCAACGGCAGTCACGAAGAATTAGAATACAATCAAGCTGCCGACGAGGTGCTGCTCTGCGATCCCGGCGCCTTCCTTGAGGCCTTGAGCGGCGTGGGCAAAATGTGGCCCGAATGGTTTGATCTGCAACGGACCCGCCGAGCTGCTTGGGTGGATGAATGGTACGCCCATATCGAAGCCGAGAGTGCCAAGCCTGGCAAGATGCACCCTCTGCAACTGTCACTGGACGTGCAGGAGCAAATGGGCGAAAACGACTGGCTGATCTTTGACGGCGGCAACACCCATTTCTGGTCAGAGATTGCGGTGAACATGGCCGGATGGCGCGGGCAGAAACTGGGCGGGATCATGCACCCCGGCAATTACTCTTTGCTTGGGGTTGGAGTGTCCTTTGGCGTCTCTGCCAAGGCGCTGCATCCAAATCGCAATGTGGTAGTGATCTCCGGCGATGGCGCGTTTCTGTCTGGCGGCCTGTCGATTGAATCCGCCTTTCAGGACAATCTGCCCATCACCATCGTGATCGACAACAATGGCGGTCTGGACTGTATCTCGCAGCAACAAGAACGCCTGTTTGCGAACGGCAAACACTTTGCCACCGATTTCCGCGATATTCCGTTCCACGCGATGTGCGAAGGTCTAGGTGGGCATGGTGAATTGGTGGAAACACGCGACCAACTTGCCCCCGCCTTGCAACGGGCGATGGCCAGCGGCAAAACTGCCATTGTGAATGTCAAATGTCGCGGTGTGATTAGCCCGATTGTGGCCGCAACATCAGATAAACGGGACAAGGCTTCGATTGAATAATGGCAACTCTTACTTCGCATACGCTCAATGGCACTGATGGCACCCATGCGGGCGAGATTCCTGTGACATTGACGAACCTGACCACAAGCACCGTGACCTTTACCGCTCAGATGGATGAAGGCGGCCGGCTATCAGAAAACATCGACGCCAAAGACATTGATCCTGACGCGATGTATGAATTGGTCTTTGACACTGCCCGCTATTGGGCCGCCCGCAACATGCCCGCTGCGGTCACGCAAATCGCGCTGCGCTTTGCCATGACAGACCCCGAAGGCCTATATCATATGCCGATTATCTTGAACCCCAATTCCTATTCGATGTGGACCTCGCGCTGATGGACGGCCTGAACATGTCGCGGCGCATCCGCCGCACGCCTTATACCGACCGTGTCGAACAGAACGGTGTGAGGGGCTTTTCCGTCGTCAATCACATGCTGCTGCCCAAGGCGTTCCAGCCCACGCTGGAGGAGGATTACTGGCACCTGCGGGCCCACGTCCAGATCTGGGATGTCTCCTGCCAGCGTCAAGTCCAGATTGCGGGACTGGATGCTGCTGCCCTTGTACAATTGATGACACCGCGCAATATCGCCCGCGCAAAGATCGGCGACTGTTTTTACATTCCGATCATCGATGCACAGGCTGGCATGATCAACGATCCCGTCATGTTGAAACTGGCAGAGGACCGGTTCTGGCTGTCCATCGCGGACAGTGACGTTTTGCTTTATGCGATGGGTCTTGCCTTGGGGCGTGGTCTGGATGTCGCGGTGAGCGAACCTGATGTGTCGCCACTGGCTGTGCAAGGTCCAAAGGCCGAAGATCTGCTGGCAGAGCTTTTCGGCGCGCATATCCGCGATGTCGGCTTTTTCAAATACGGCTGGGTCGACTTTCAGGGCACCAGACAATTGATCGCCCGCTCGGGCTATTCACGCCAAGGCGGGTTCGAGATATATCTGGAGGGGGGGCACCTGGGAACGGCACTCTGGGACGCCATCTGGGACGCAGGTCAAGCGCATAACATCACCCCCGGTTGCCCCAACCTGATAGAGCGGATTGAAGGCGGCCTTTTGTCATACGGCAATGAGTTCACGCGCGAGAACAACCCGTTTGAGATTGGGCATGGCAAGTTTTGCGTGACCGATGGCTCAATTGACTACATCGGGCGCAAGGCGTTGCAGGATATCGCGGCAAAGGGTGTGACGCGTGAAATGCGCGGTGTAACATTTGACGGTGGGCACTGCCCGACTTGTTCCAAACCTTGGCCTGTGATGGTTGGTGATACGCGCGTGGGTCAGATTACCTCTGCCATCTGGTCCCCGCGCCTGAAATGTAATGTTGGGCAATCCATGATAGATCGTGCGTTTTGGGATGCAGGTCAGGCGGTAACAGTTCAAGTTCAAGATGGCAGCGTTTCGAACGGCATCGTGACCACGCTACCAATGTGCTGAACCTAGGCGTCGGGATATCCATCATAAACATACTGCTCGGTCGACACGTCGCCATGCCAGACATAGGCCGATAAGAACGCCACTTCTCCAGTCTTGTTGGCATGGGGCATCATGGAAGGATGATAGGATCGCCCGCCCGGTCCAAGGATTTCGTAGGCTGCCGCACCCCGTTTCCAGAAGGCTTGCCCTGCAAACATGACAAACACCTCTTCGGCGGGGTGGCTCCGTATGCCATATTCGAAATTCGGCAACATGCCATAGAGCCCCAACCGGACCTTCTCTGACTTGACCAGACCGTCGGGGCCCAACAATTCCACATTCACCTTCGGCAGGCTATGCGCGATGTAAAGCGGATCAGAAGATGTTTCCGGAGGTGCCCAAGGCAGTGGAGTTTGCCCAATAACGCTGCAGACGGGATGTGCGTCAGGGTGTGACATAACGGTCGTGAACGGCTCTGTTAGTGGATGCATATCATAGGTGGTTTGCGTTGCAAAATCAGCTGTGCGAAGCGCGTCTTGCGCTTGTTTCTCAATATCTTCTGGACCATCAAAACTGGCCGCGAGGACTTCGAACAATGTTGGCAAATCCATTAGCCACCTCACTTATTCAGTCGAAAAATCTAAACACCTAAGTCTCGGTTGTGTAAAGTTACGGCCGCCCCGCGCAACATGCGCCACCAATTGCACTATTGATGCGTGACGAGAGCCTCCCAGGTACGGGCGGGCAAACGCAAGACAGACGTCTGCGCCCGATGTATCTGTTCGCGCTCGCCACAAACTTCAACCCGGTCAAACCCTGGTGCAGGTGGGCAGTTACGCAATTCATCCAAGATGGCTTCTGCAGCGTTTTGAAGAGAACTCTTCGCGCGATATAGTCCCGTGTCCACCATCAGAATAAACGTATTGCACTCAAGTGTTGCCGGACCCAACATCGCGTCACAAATCAGCTCGCCCATGGTGGCAAGACCGTAACCCAGAACGCCACCCTTTGGTAAGATCGCGCCGCCATTGAAGTAGTCCGCTGGATCTGTCGATGGGTGGCCACTGCTGTCCACAATCGATCCATCAGTCAGCGTCGCACCTGCACGCTGTGCCGCATAAATCCACCCGCCAGCAACTTGGCCGGTCGCGCAGTCCAGAACGACAGGACCCTGCGCACCTCCCGGAATACCCAGACACCACGGGTTTGTTGGCAGTACCGCTTTGCTTCCGCCGTATGGGGCGACCATACGCCAACGCTCGCGCGCGCCACCGCCGCAAGCGATGAACAAACATCCCGCATCTGCCGCTCTTTCGGCAAAGGCACCCAACCGCCCAGTATGGCCTATGTTGCGCACCGCAAGGGCGGCAACACCATGTTTTCGCGCCACGACGATCCCCGCGTCAGTGGCCGCGTTCATCGCAAGAATGCCGATCCCGCCAGCCCCATCAACGTCCACAGTTGCACTGGAGCCAGAGGTCACGTTCGGAATCACATTGGCGACAAGATAGCCGTGTCTCAACTCATCCGCATACTGAAGGGCGCGCATAATGCCATGGGATTCTACACCGCATAGTTCCGCATCAATCAGATGATCGACAATCGCTTCTGCATATTTGGCATCACAGCCATTTGCCCTTAGAACTTGCACCGCTTGTGCGTGGGCCTGCGCGATGGGCACGGACACGCGCGCCTCTTCCAAGCGCAGCTTGCTCAAGCGCGTTGTCCCGCTGCACCTTCGGCTTGAGCCGCTGCAAGGTCCGCAATCGAATGGTGGCACTTGATTGTATGGTCTTTTACACCCTGCTGCCAGGGCGGTGTATCAGTGTCACAAATCCGTCCGATCTTGCGCGGACAACGGCGTTGGAACGGACACCCCTGCGCGGGTGGTGACAGCTCAACCACATCATCAGCGCTCAGCGTTGGGGCCGTGTCAGGGTCAGGTTCTAGCACCGCGCCCAGTAGAACTTCGGTATACGGATGCGAGGGCATGGCATAGACATCAGCCGACGGCCCCAGTTCACAAAGCCGCCCCTGATAGAGCACCGCGACACGGTCAGACAAGGCGCGCACCACAGCAAGGTCATGGCTGACGAACACGTAGGTCGTGCCTTGGGTCGCCTTGAGATCATTCAACAAATCTAGGACGGCAGCCTGCACCGATACATCCAGCGCCGATGTCACTTCGTCACAGAGCACCAGATCAGGCTCAGCCGCAAAGGCACGCGCAATTGCAACCCGTTGCTTTTCCCCGCCAGAAAGCTGGCTGGGCAAACGATCCAGATAGTGCGCACCAAGGCGGACGCGATCAAGGATCTCAGCAGACCGCTGATGTAGCGCATCACCCGTCAGGCCAAAGTATAATTTCAGCGGTTGCTCAAGGATCTGGGCAATGGTCTGGCGTGGATTGAGACTGTCATCGGGGTTCTGGAAAATCAGCTGAATTTTACGCAGATGATCCGGGCTGCGGTGTTCAACCTCAGGCGCAAGTGCTTGTCCTCCAGCGACTGTGATCTTGCCGCCCGATGGCGGCAACAACCCCGCAATCGCTTTGAGAATTGTTGATTTACCCGAGCCGCTTTCCCCCACAAGGCCCAGTGTTTCGCCTTTGGCCACCGTGATTTCGATCCCGTCAACTGTAGGAACGCCGGCGCTGTCGCGGCCCAGCACTTTGTCAAACAAACCGGGCCGGCGATAACTGATCGCAAGGTCATCCAGATGAAGGGCTGAGGGTGACGCCCCATCAAGGCTGGCGGGGATTGCACCGCTTCCGGTCAATGACAATTGATGCGCTTCTTGATAGTGAAAACACCGCACCGCCTCGCCGCTTGGCAGACGCTCAAGATCGGGGCGGCTGGTCCGACACCCGTCTTGCGCCAGGGCACATCGATCAACAAAGGAACACCCCTGCCCCGCCCCACCCGGTGCTGGGGGCCGCCCGTCCAACGCAACTGGCAGCCGCGGATCGCTCAGCCGCGGGATCGAGGCCAGCAGGCCGCGCGCGTAAGGGTGGATCGGCGTCTTGAGCACCTGACGTGTGGAACCTTCCAGCACCACCTCGCCCGCATACATCACCACAACGCGGTCACAGACCCGCGCAATCGCCCCCAGATCGTGGCTTACATAGACCATGGCCATGCCGCGATCTCGGGCAATGTCGCGTAGCAATTCGAGAATATGCGCCTGCGTCGTGACATCCAAACCAGTGGTTGGTTCGTCCAA
>Ga0206130_10003853_pt1 | contig 19074 bp, 15 predicted proteins | sample Helgoland_Spring_9_FD_148637 | JGI IMG/M metagenome (GOLD analysis project Ga0206130, IMG submission 148637) | Pelagic subsurface seawater microbial communities from Kabeltonne, Helgoland, North Sea - Helgoland_Spring_Bloom_20160512_1 | ecosystem: Environmental > Aquatic > Marine > Epipelagic ... | reverse complement strand
ACCTCATTAATGGGGGTATGAGCGCCAACCGCATCGCCGCCATCACCTTTACGAACAAGGCCGCCGCTGAAATGCGCGAACGTGCAAAACAACTGGCTGGCAGGGGTGCGGCAGAGGTTTTAATTTGTACCTTCCACGCGCTGGGCGTGCGCCTGCTCCGGCAACAAGGCACCTATATCGGACTCAAAGAGCAGTTTTCTATTTTGGACACCGATGACGTCACCAAGATCATGAAAGACTGTGGCGGCGCCACCGACAACGCAACTGCGCGCCAGTGGCAATGGGCCATCAGTGCCTGGAAGAACCAAGGCTTAAACGCTGCACAGGCGCTGGCCGCTGCCAGCAACGAGGACGAGCGCAGTTCCGCCGTGATCATGGGCCGTTACGAGGAGCGTTTGATCGCTTACCAAAGTGTTGACTTTGACGACCTCATATCCTTGCCGCTGAAACTACTGACCGAACACGATGCCGTGCGCCAGCATTGGCAGCAACAGCTCAGCCACGTGCTGGTTGACGAGTACCAAGACACCAACGCAACGCAATACGAGCTACTCAAACTGCTGGTGGGGCCGCGGGGCAGGTTGACAGCGGTGGGGGACGATGACCAGTCTATTTATGGGTGGCGCGGCGCGACGCTGGACAACTTAAAGAAACTGCCTGTCGACTACCCCGAGCTCAAGGTCATCACGCTGGAGCAAAACTACCGTTCCACCTCGGCCATACTCAAGGCCGCCAACAACGTCATTGGCCCCAACCCAAAGCTGTTCCCCAAAACCCTGTGGAGTGACTTGGGCGAAGGTGAGCCCGTGCGTGTGGTGGCCTGCGACAACGAAGACCATGAGGCCGAGCGTGTTGTTGCCCGTATTCAAAGTCTGCGAACGACCTCGGCGCACAAGGCCTTTAAAGACTTTGCGGTGCTGTACCGCGCCAACCACCAAGCACGCGTGTTTGAGAAAGCATTTAGAAAAGCCCAAATTCCCTACAAGGTGTCGGGTGGGCAGAGCTTCTTTGACCGCGCCGAAATTAAGGACCTGTGCGCTTGGCTGCGCTTACTCGTCAACAACGACGACGACCCGGCATTTTTGCGCGCCATCACCACCCCCAAACGCGGCATTGGCCACACCACGCTAACGCAATTAGGCAGCTTTGCCACGTCGCACAAATTCAGTTTGTTTGAGGCACTGTTTGCCAACTCCATTGGCTCCGCGCTATCGGTCCGCGCGGTGGGCTCTCTGCATGAGTTTGGCCGTTACGTTAACGATATGGAATACCGCGCCCGGCGCATACAAGGCGCTGAAGATGCCAAAGCCTTTATGCTCAGTTGGCTAAGCGACATGGGCTACCAACAACACTTGATGGACGGTGAAGACAGTGAAAAGCTAGCCGCCGCGCGGTGGACCAATGTGATGGACTTTGTCGACTGGATGAGTAAGCGCTGCGGCGGCACCATCGACGACACCGCTGGCGTCACCATGGAGAGCGAGAAGAAGACCTTGCTGGAGGTCATTCAGACCATTGCGCTGCTATCGACCATCTCGGAGCGCGAGCAAGACCAAGATGTGGTCACGCTGTCAACGCTACACGCCGCCAAGGGCTTAGAGTGGCCACACGTGGTGTTGGCGGGCGTCAACGAGGGCTTGTTGCCGTTCAAGACAGACGACGACAGCCTGACACCCGAAGCTCTGGCGCAGCGCTTAGAGGAAGAGCGCCGGCTGATGTATGTGGGCATTACACGCGCGCAACGTACCCTCGCGGTTAGCTGGTTGATGCGTCGCAAAAAAGGGCGCGAGATGATCGCCGGGAAGGTCAGCCGTTTTGTACCCGAGATGGGGCTAGACGACACCACCACGCGCGAAGACCCGCGCGAGAAACTGCGCGCCCTGCGTGCGGAGTTTGCAGCCAAAGCGGCGGCTAGCGCCCAACTGGCTGCCGATGCGGAGCCATTGGCGTGACATCACGGCTCACCCACCACAGACTGCCCTTGGGTTGGGCCGTGCGGTGTGCGGTATGGCTGATGTTGGCCATCGCCATGCCGCTGACAGCGCAGGCCGCGGAAGTTGTCAACCTTGCGCGCGACTGTAAAACACGCGCTGGCTCCACCCTAAGCCATTTCTGGGAGCTGAGCACGGCCAATGACTGCGACACCTTCCGCCTGCGCGGCTATAAGCCGGTCAGTGTGATGGGTGTGTTCAGCGACGGCGTGAACAAGCAACCCCTGTCAACGGCGGCCAACCGGTCGGCCACCACTTCCCAAGACTACCAAAGGCACGAGGGGCTGTTGCAACTGTCCATACGCACCAAGCTGGCAACCGGTTTGCTACCAGCAGACCCAGGCCGCACCGATGGCCTATGGTTTGGATATACACAAAAGTCTTTTTGGCAGGTGTTTAGTCGTGGGCTATCACGCCCATTTCGCACAACAGACCATGAGCCCGAGTTGGCTTATATTTACCCCGTCGAGGCAGCAGTGGGCATGGGCTTTACCGCCCGCTACGCGGGGTTGTCGCTCAACCACCAGTCCAATGGCCAAGCAGCGCCCTACTCGCGCAGCTGGAACCGCGTGATATTGATGGCCGGCGCCGACCGTGCAGATGGCAGCCAACTCAATGTGCGCATCTGGAAACGCATGTCCGAGAATCCGTCCAGCGACGACAACCCCGATATCGCCAACTACATTGGCCGTGCAGAGGTGAGCGCGCTGTGGCCAGTCAACCCCAAAAACAGCCTGGGCCTGAGCGTGCGGCACAACCTGCGCCGCGAAGGCCATGGCAGTGGCACCGTGGATTGGTATATCCGCCCAGGCGTCACGCTGAGCAACCCCAACGCCGGTCTGCGCTACCACCTGCAACTGTTCTCAGGGCACGGCGACAGTTTGGCCAGCTACAACTTCAAGCGCACCTCGCTGCGTTTTGGGGTGAGCTTGGTTGACTGGTGAGTCGCTAACGTATGACAAATACCACCGAAGCCACCCAACCGCTGTGGCCTGCCGTATTGGTGGTGCTTGCGGGCATCGTTGCCGCCATGCATGTGGGTAAGGTGGCACCCGCCATCCCGATCCTGCGTGCGCAACTGGATGTGAGCTTGGTGCAGGCGGGCTGGTTGCTCTCGTTGTCGCAGATGGCGGGCATGCTCACTGCCGTGTTTGTCGGCATGTTTGCAGATGGGTTTGGTCTGCGCCGCAGTGTACTGTGGGGGCTGGTGTTACTGGGTCTGTTAAGTGGGCTTGCTGGACTAACGACCAGCGCGCCACAGCTGCTGTTAATGCGTGCGATCGAGGGCGTCGCTATTTTAATGGTCATCGTCCCGGCGCCCGCCTTGTTGCGCAGCTTGGTCGCCCCAGACCGCCTGAGCACCGCCATGGGTTTTTGGGGGACCTTCATGCCCACAGGCACCGCCACCGCCATGTTGCTGGGCCCGGCGCTAATGGCCGATTTCGGCTGGGCAACCTGGTGGGAAACGCTTGGCGCCATTGCCTTGCTCATGGCTTTGTTATTCAACATAGGGATTCCACGAGTCGCAGTCGCAGTCGCAGTCGCAGTTGCCGGTGCTCGCCCCCCCGCCGCGAACTTGCAGCGGCTACGATTGGTCTGGCGTACGCCGCAGGTCTGGCGCGTGGCTTTGGCATTTGCCTGCTATAGCGGTCAGTGGCTGGTCATTATTGGTTTCTTGCCCACCCTATTGCAAACCGGCGGCATGTCGGCCGGCCTCGCGGGCACCATCGCCGCTATCGCCAGTGCAGTGAACATTGTGGGGAATATTGCAGGTGGCCGTCTGCTGCAAAAAGGCGTCCCCTCGCAACGCGTATTGGGCATCGCCTTTGCCACCATGGCCGCAGGGGCCTTTGTCGTATTTGGTACGCCGAGTGATACCCCGCTCATCGTCAAACTCGTGGCGGTTTTGATGTTCTCAGGTGTTGGCGGCATGATCCCAGGCTCGTTGTTCTCGCTGGCCGTCAGAGCGGCACCCACCGAGGACACGGCGTCAACGGCGTTGGGTTGGACCACTCAAATGTCAATGTTGGGCCAATTTTCAATGCCGCCTGTCGCCGCCGCTTTAGCCAGCGGCTACGGCAACTGGTCACTTACTTGGATCGCAACGGGAGCGCTATCGCTGATGGGTATTTACCTGACGTTTGCAAGAAAGGCCCATGCCTGAACTACAGCGAATCACCTGTGAGTACAGCGAACCGGAAGATCGCATACGGCTCATTGGCGAGCCTGTGCAAGCCCTTGCGCTCGATTCATCAAACGAGCCCAAGCAGGTAATCGTCTTGTGGCTCTCGCAGCGCCTATTGTCTCGACTGGTATCCAACCTCTGCAAACACTTAGAGATGGAAAATATCTCCGCGCTGCAGGCTGAAATCCAACAGACCTTTGCACAGCAGGCTGCGATGGCGGCGCTCGAGCCGCAGCCGCCGGTCAGCGCGTTGGCGGCGAATGGCAGTGATAGAAACACCACGAGTGGCACCTTGATACACAGCATCGACGTCACGGCCGTGTCTTCAGCGCTTCAACTGGCCTTTAAAGATGCGGAGCAAACAATCGTGGGGCGGTTATCCATGGCGCCCCAACCGCTGCGGCAGTGGTTACAAATCGTCTTCGAGCAGTACCAGCGCGCGCAGTGGTCACTGGAAGTGTGGCCTACGTGGGTCACGGAAACCCGACGGAGCTCGACATACGAGCCAACATGGACCACGCACCTGCACTAACAGTCAGGCTAAAATAAAAAATTCACCCCAACCTTTTCGACTACTCGTAATCTCCAAAAACTTGTGGGGCAGCTTTTGCTAGTTCTCTTACTTATCTCTTTTATAAGCACCTTGCTGCTGGCGACCTGGGTACGCGGCCGAGCCCAACAACACGCAAACGCCTATCCGGCTGATGCGGTTCAGCGCTTTCATTTTGGCGATGTACCACGGCTGGGAGGGCTGGCCATGCTGATGGGCTTCTCGGTCTCGCTGCTCTACGCGGTGGTTGCACAACACCTCGGCTATGGTCCCAATGTTGAGTTGAGCGACTGGGACGCTGCCGCCTACATTGGCTGCCTCGCGGGCCCGGTACTGATTGGTGTCTGGGAAGACATCACCCATCGGGTCAGCGTAGTGCTGCGCTTGTTCATCACGGCCTCGGGCGCGCTGCTAGCGGTTTGGTTACTCGATGCGCACATTGGGCGGCTTGGTATCAGCTGGCTAGACGATTGGTGGGGCGCCTACCCGTTTTTGGGTGTCGCCTTAACAATCTTCGCCATCGCGGGCCTGCCGCACGCCTTCAACATCATCGATGGCTACAACGGATTGGCTGGACTGGTCACTATCGTGATTTCGGGTGCGCTGGTCTACATGGCACTCAAGTTTGGCGATCGGCAATTGGCAACTTATGCGCTGTGCACGTTGGCCAGCACTGCAGGATTTTTGATTTGGAACTACCCACGCGGCTTGCTGTTTGCGGGTGATGGTGGCGCCTATTTTTGGGGCCTCAACATCGCCATCATTTCTATTTTGCTAGTTGAACGCCATGCGCAGGTTTCGCCTTGGTTCGTCATCCTGCTGCTCGTTTACCCGGTTTGGGAAACGGTGTTTTCAATTGCGAGAAAAACCCTCCAAGGCGTACCGCCTAGCATGGCCGACAGCCTGCACCTGCATCACATGATCTACCGGCGTATCGTGCGCACGGTGTTCCACGAAGACGAGGCGCAGCAACTACTATCAAAGAACAACCGGACCGCGCCTTACCTCGTCGGACTGACTATCCTCACCGTACTACCCGCCCTTATCTTTTGGCAGAACACGCCGATACTGATGGGGTTTTGCCTGCTTTTCGTGACCTCTTACGTCACCACGTACCTCTGGCTAACAAACCACAAGTTAGTTAAGTGGCTGCGGAAACGCCTGCGATAACTCGGTAACCACTTCCAGCGGTGGCACGCCGACCAAAGACGCCAAACGCAAACGCGACATCAGATACACGTAACGTGCTTGCATCAAATCGCGAGACGCTTGTGCCAACTGTGTTTGTGCGTTCAGCACGTCAAGCGTCGTTCTAACCCCGGCCTGTCTTGACTGTTTCGTAGAATAAACCAATTGCTCGGCCGACTTCACCGCCTGCTCCAATGCCTGCACCTTAAGAATACCCTCGGTGACACCACGGTACTCTTTGTGAATGCGCAGGTTTAAGTCGCGGCGTGTTGCCTCCAGCACCTCTTCGGCTCGCGTCTTTTCGGCGATGGCCTGGCGCACTTGCGAATTCACAAAACCGCCTTGAAAGAGGGGCATATTGAGTTGCAAGCCATAAGACGAGTTGACAAAACGGGTGTTGGGCCGTGTGATGTTTTCGTTTCCACTATCGGACCACTGAACGACCGCATCCAGCCGTGGCCCATGACCGGCCTTTGCCTTTGATATCTCTTTCTCTGCCGCCAACAAACGAGCGCGCAACCCCTTCAACTCGGGACTATATTCGCCGGCTTGCGTCGTCCACGCGTCCAACGAGGGCAACGCGACCGGTAACCCCCGGAATCCCTCAAGACTGAGTGGGGCCAACGTGCCCACAGACCCATTCGTCAAAATCTCTAACTGCCGACGGTTGTAGTCCGCGTTTTGGCGAGCCTCCAGCTCATTCGCAAGGACCATGTCAAGGCGCGCACGCGCATCGTCAATATCGGTGCGTGTACCTTGACCAGAGGTCAGTGCTTTGGTCGCCGCATCGAGCAGTGTCGAGACACTTGTTTTTTGAGACAACACCAGGTTTAGTTGCTCTTGGTTGAGCAACGCCTCCATATACGCCCCCCCCACACGCACCATTAAATCCTGAACGCCACGCTCGTAGGTTGCCTGCGCATCTTCCACCACATCTTTCGCTTGCTCGAACTCGAAATAACGCTGCGCGTTGTAAAGCGGCATGCGCATCGTGAGTGTCTTGCCGCTACTCACATAAGCGCTGTTGGTGGTAGTTTGCTGGCCAAACGCATTGGGTGTCGTGGTGTCCAGGTCGTTGTAGTTACGGCTTAAACTGGCCTGCACAGAAGGCATCAGTTGTGCCCTAGCTTGTGGCAGGCGCTCGTTGGTTGCGCTCAACGTCGCGCGCGCGGCGCGTATCGCGGCGTCTTCCTGCAGCGCACGCTCATACACCTCCACAAGCGTCATACCATTTGCGCCGCATGCCGCGAATCCGAATGCGAATGCGAATGCGAACGCCAATACCTTGTTGCGAACGGGAGTCATCATCACTCTTCCTTCAAAGATGTCGCCATGCGCTTCAACAGCGGAGACAAGAGATACGTGAGCATCGTGCGCGACCCTGTCTTAATCACCACTTCAGCAGGCATACCAGCCTGCATCTGCCGTGAGCCCAGCTTCTTCATACCCTCAGGCGTCACTTGCAACCGCGCCAAAAAGTAAGGCATTGACTGAGCGCCCTGATCTGCCAGCAAATCGCCAGAAACCGAAACCACCTCACCAGGAACCACCAATTGGGGAGAATGCGCAAACGTGTTGAAGCGAATGTCAGCCACCAAACCTGAGTGCACTTTGTCGATCAAGTGGGGCGCGATACGTGCCTCAACCATCAAGGTCTGTTGCTCCGGGACAATGTCCATCAGCTTTTGGCCCGACTGCACCACAGCACCAACCGTTTGCACAGCTAAACCAACCACCTGGCCTGCAGCGGGCGAGCGTATCGCGACGCGCTTTAAATCAGCCACTTGCACTTTGAATTTCTCGGCATCCGCCTGCACTTCGCGCGAGACATCGGCCAACTGCGTTTCCACCTCTTTGCGATACTCCGACTGACGAGCGAGTTTGCGCTGGCGTAGCTGCTTCGTAGAGCTCACCGCATTGAGAATATTGCCGTCCAAATTGGCTTTGTTGGCCATCACATCGGCTAGGGTGCGCTCAAGCTCGAGTAAGCGGTTGCGTGGCGCATAGCCATCTTTAACCAAACCACGTAAGCTTCGAAGCTCCTCTTGCAGCGATGCTAGTTGACTTTCACGTTGCTTGAGCATGGTCTTGGCTGCATCCCTTTGCGTAACAACGCTCTCCATCGCAGCATCCATCTCGGCCAGGTCGGCGGCCAAGGCTTGGCGGCGCGACTGAAACAACTGTCGCTGATTGGTAATCTGCGCTGCCATGAACGGGTCTGCTGCTGCTGCTGACACCAAATCCTCACCAAATTTCAACGTTTTTGCACCCGCCTGCTCGGCAAGCAAGCGCACTTGCATAGCACTCAAGCCCAGGTAACGCTGGCGGATCGATTCAAAGTTAGCACGACTCACGGCATCATCCAAGCGCATCAGCACCTGATCCTTCTCGACCATCTGCCCCTCCCGCACCAACACCTCATCGACGATGCCGCCCACCAAGTGCTGCACCGACTTGCGCTTCGTATCGATAACTACCGTTCCTACAGTCGGGACGCCTTCGTCTAACGGGGCCACCGCAGCCCACAGGCAAAAGCCTCCCAAGCCCAGCGCTAGCACCAAGAGACCTTTGCGCGCAATGCCACGGGTGTCTGATACGGCTCGCAGAGCAGTTTCCTCTTCGGAAGAGCCCTTCACCTGCGCATCCTCAACGTTTTGAGACGCGTGTTTAAGTACTGTTTGATTCAACATCCTGGACCTCAATAATTTTTATCAACGTTTCGTTTCAACCAATGGTGGGCTGTGATGCCGCAAGCGCCCGCTGCGCTTGCTGCTCTTTTAATTTAGCCAATACACCGTCGCGGGGACCACTCGCCACCACTTGACCGTCCTGCATGATTACCAGGCGATCGGCCACCTTCAATACGCTGGGGCGATGGCTGATGAGCACCACGGTCTTACCCTGCTTCTTCAACAACTCAACCGCTTGCAACAATGCGTTTTCGCCGGCATCGTCTAAGTTTGCATTGGGCTCATCCAACACCACGACCGCTGGGTTGCCGTACAAAGCGCGCGCCAAACCCACCCGTTGGCGCTGACCGCCAGACAGAAACGCGCCTCCTTGACCAACACGCGTGTCATATCCTTTCGGGAAGCGTAAGATGATTTGATGCAGTCCCGCGGCCTCGGCTGCCTCAATCACGCGCTCAGAATCAACAGCACCAATACGGGCGATATTCTCTGCAATCGTGCCGTCAAACAGTTCGATGTCTTGCGGTAAGTAGCCCAAATGCACACCCAAGCTCTCGCGGGTCCATTGCACAATCGGGTAGTCATCCAACAAGATATCGCCGTCATAGTCGGGCCAAATACCCAACATGGCTCTCGCCAACGTTGACTTACCAGAACCCGATGACCCCAAAATAACCGTTGCTAGGCCTGGAAAGGCCTCAAAATTCACGCCGTTCAGGATAGGCTTCTCACGACCACTCGCCCGCGCAATCAGGTTCTCAACCTTCAGGCGACCAACCGGTGTCTCTGCCAGCACCTTGTTACGGCCGATTGGCTGGAAACTCATCAAGGTGTTCAGCTTGGTGTAGGCCTCTTTGCTGGACAGGAAACTGGGCCAAGTGCCGACCAACAAGTCAATCGGGGCCAAGGCCCGCGTCATCAAAACGTTGCCTGCAATCATGGCCCCCACGCTCACCTCTCCGTGAATCACCAACCACGCACCGGCGCCCAAGCTCGCAGATTGCTGCGTAAAGCGCACGAACTTACTGATAGCGGTAATCACACCGATGCGTTGCTGGGCACTGCCATTTTTTAGCAGGGCATGGAATTGCAAACCTTGCCACCGCTGGTAAAGCGGCGCCAACATACCCATTGAGGACAGCACTTCAATGTTGCGCAACTTGGACTGCATGAACTTTTGCGCCGTAGCCTGAGATTCATCAGACGCCAATTGCGTTTCGCGTCCTACCTGATAGCCATACCAAGCGATCGCTACTTGAACAATCGAAAAACCAATCGCCAGCCAGCCCAACAGCGGATGGAGCAGAAACAACACAGCGATATAGATGGGCAACCATGGACTGTCAAACAGCGCAAAGATGCCGTTGCCAGTCATAAATTGGCGCATCGCGATGAGGTAGCCAAATGCTTTTGAAGGCTCAGACTCAGACGGGTTGAGGTACGATAAAAAGCTAGATAAAAATACTTTTTTACTCAGCGCTTGGTCCAGCTTCACCCCCGTTTTGACCAACAAAATTGACCGCGCCCATTCACCAAATGCCATCATGGCAAACAAGAACAACGTTATGAGGGACACCACCAACAGCGTTGTTACACTCTGCCCGTTCAACACGCGGTCAAACACCTGAAGCAAGTAAAGAGTGGGCGTCAGCATCAGTAGGTTCACCACAGCACTGAAAACACCAACAACGATAAATTCTTTTTTAAAAGTCAGCAGCACTTCCGTCAGTGCGTTGGGATGGGTTGTTGCCATTTTGGCCGGAGCCGCTCCGGAAGCGGGTTTCACGACAGTAATCACGCGCCTTCTCCTGCGGCTAACAATGGTGAACCAGGCGCAGCGGCCACAGCTGGCGCAGCAGCAGCGGGCATTAGTTTTTGTAAGACTTCGGCGGTGGGGCCAAACAACTGTTGCACACCATCGCGCAACACCAGCATCAAGTCTGCGACCGGGAACACACTCGTACGGTGGCTATTGATCACGAAGGTAGTGCCCCGCGCTTTCAATGCGGTGATCGCCTGCATCAAGGCGGCATCCCCCACCTCATCAAGGCTTGAATTGGGCTCATCAAGCACCACCAGTGCGGGGTTGCCATAAACGGCACGCGCCAGGGCCACCCGTTGGCGCTGGCCACCTGACAACAAGCCGCCATCGCGTCCCACCGAGGTTTCGTAGCCGAGCGGCAATGAAATGATGAATTCATGCAAGCCAACCAAACGGGCGGCATCCGCAACACGGGCCATATCGGCATCACCAAAACGCGCAATGTTTTCGGCCATAGTGCCGTCCAACAACTCAACATCTTGCGGCAGGTACCCCAGATAAGGACCTAACTCGGTCTTTTTCCAGGCGTGCACGTCTGCGCCATCCAAACGCACTTTGCCCGCTTGCGCTGGCCATATACCCAGCAACAGCTTGGCCAGGGAAGTCTTACCAGAGCCGGATGGGCCCACCACTACCAGCACCTGCCCGGCGGGCACGGCAAACTGCACGCCGCGTAATACTGGCGTGGGTTGGCCTGGTGGCGCCGCCACTAGCGACTCAACCGTCAGGTTTCCTTTAGGCGCGGCCAACGGCATTTGTGGCACCTCTGGTGGAATCAGGCTCAGCAACTCGGTCAATCTACCCCACGCAGAACCCACCGACACAAAGGCCCGCCATTGCTGCGCGATCTGATTGAGTGGTGCCAATAACTTGCCACCCAAAATTCCACTGATGATCAACATGGCGGCGCCGCCATTCAATTCATTGTGCAACAACAGCCAGGCGCTCATGCCCAGCAACACGGAGCCGAAAAGTTGCTGCAACATTTTCGACAAGGCATTAAAGCCTCCTGCCGACTCTGATGCCTTCGCCTGGTGTGTCAAAAAAGCTCGTTGCATTTTTTGCCACTGAGCCATTACCGCAGGCATCATGCCCATCGACTCCATCACCTGTGCATTGCGTAAAGAGGCTTCTGCGTAGGTTTGCGCTTCTCGCGAGCGTCGTTGAGCCTCGAGCAACGGCGCGCTCGAGGTGCGTTGAATCAGCCAAGCTACAAGAGTTTGCGCCAAAGCCCCCACAATCGCAGCCCAGCCCAGCATGGGGTTGATGGCAAAGATCAGCGCCACCGACACCAAGCTAACGGGCAATTCAAACACCGCTCCAACCGCTGGGTTATAAAAAAACTCTCGGATGGTGCGCATATCGCCTTGCACCATCTGCGCCCCGCTCATCGGCTGCTTGCGTAAACTTTCAAACATGGCGGCGTAAAGCCGATCTGCCAGTTTCATCTCAAATTGAATACCCGCGCTCCACAACAAGTTGCTACGGAATTTTTCAAGCAACTCCATCACGGCGTAAGCGCCCAACACCACGATACTCAACATGACGAGGGTATTTACATCACGGCTGTTCACCACGCGCTCGTAAACCTGCAGCATGTAGACCGCGGATGCAAAGCCCAGCAGCGCAATGCTCCAGCTCAGCACCAGCGTGGAGATCCACGTCGGCTTTAATTCGAGCAACGCCAGGCGGAGTTCTGACAATCGGGAATCGGGTTTCATTGGGCAACCTCAACAGAGACGTAATCAGGGAAAAGCGCTTTGGCGGGCTCAGCTTCAGGCAGGCGCTTGGTAACCACAGCAGTTTCGGATTCGAGGAAAAAAGACAACTTAAAACGGTGATCCGCATCCTCTTTCAGCGCAATCTCCCGCAGTTTGGCCTGCTCAAAGATGACACGCTTCGCGGGCGCCAGGGTCAACTCAAAGTGCATGCGCCCGTCCATCGTGAACAGCGAGAGCTGCTCGGCTTTGATACTCAGGGTGTGGCGGTCAAAATACACTGGGCAGTTGCCTGCAAATCGCAGTAACGGCAGGGGCGCATCCCCCCGGCTGGCCAGGTTGTAAGGGCTTTTGGGGTGCTGGTAAACAAGGCGCGCCATCTTTGAAACGGCGTAAATCGCGTTGCAAACCATTTGCGATCCTAAATCCGGGAACTGCTCGCGAAGTGAATGGTAGTGCAAGTGGTGAAGGGTGACCCGATTCCACACACGCGACGCCTGCACTGCCGGCGCCAAGCGGTTGCACACCTGCGCAAAAACAGCCCGCAGCTCGCAAAGGCGCACATACTGCTCGGGCGTTGTGTTCAAAGAGATAGGGATCAAAAAATTCATATAGGACGCGACTATAACACATTCCTATATGAATTTTTATTTCCGCCAAGGCACCTCTGGTGCAATCACTTCAACCGCCGCATTTAGGCGCTCTCGGCTCAGGTGGGCATAACGGCTGGTGGTGCGGATATCGGCATGCCCCAGCAACTCTTGCACCTCGTATAGGCTGCGCCCGGCATTCACCAAAAAGCTGGCAAAACTGTGGCGTAAGTCATGCATTCGCAGCCCAGCTAGACCTGACTTCTTCCGAACGGTGTCCCAGCTGTAGTAGACCGACACGAAGGGCCTTAGCGTCTTAGGGTTAGCAAAGATGAAGGGTGTACCAAGGTCACCCAACGCCACTTTTTTCGTATTTTGGGCGTTGCGCCGCTCAAGCAGCAGCCGTTGGGCACCCTTCGAAAGGGGAATGTGCCTTACTTTACCCGACTTCGTAATGGGAATGCGCCACGACAGGCTATCCCAATTCACGTCATCCCACCGCGCATCCAGCACCTCGCGCTTGCGGGCGCCGGTATACGTTAGAAATAAAACAATGTGCATCAGCACCGTGTTGTCGCTTTCGGCGACGACCTTTATGAGTTGATGCAGCTCGGCATCGCTCAAAAACCGCTCGCGCTTATTGTCATCGCGCAGGTTGCGGATATCGCGCATGGGATTGAGTAAAAATCCCGGGAACTCCCACCTCACAGCCAAGCTGAATCCATAACGAATCAACACCAACGCCCGGTTACACGTGCCCACCGCGTAACCGGCCTCGCGCATTTGCACCACAAACTGCGCAATGGCCGGCGGCTTCATTTGAGCCATAACAAAGCTGCCCAGGTGCCGCACCAAGTGCACTCTAATCATGCACTCATCCGTAGTCCAACTGCGTTTGTAACTCTTTACATATGGAAGGTAGTGATCCAAGAAGAACTCGCTTAACGTCATGTCGGGCGTTGGGGCTGCCGCTGCGTCAACAACAATGGAGGGGAAAGGCAACGGGTTGGACCGCCACGCATTGCCACCGCGCAGTTCGACGGCTATGGCTCGGGCCTTAGCCAATGAAATCTGCCCCGTATCGCCCAAAGTCTTGACCTTGATGCGCCCCGCCACAGAGTGCCTCACGCGGAAGGTTTTGCGTCCACCGCGCTGAACATCAACGAACAGCCCGGGGACGTCGGCGTCAAAAAACTCGGTATGAGCCTGCGCCCCGTTCACGCGCAGGCTCGCCACAGTGTCATCGCTTAATGTTAGTTTCGCCATAGATTCGAGCTCTCGCTTCCTGTTTAGTAGCTGGTGGCGGGGCGTTCGGGAAGGTGATCCAGCGACACAGTCGTTGAGCTGTCGTTAGCTTGTCGTTTGACTCCCTCAAGCACGTAGTTTCCAAGGGCGCGTATTATAACGTCAAAATAAAGTTTTATTGATATTGTTTTTATATTTTTTTTGAGAAGTAATGGTACATCTGTCGTTAACTATCAGTTCCTGGGGCCAAGAAGAGCAGCAATCGTGCTGGCCGCCGCATCGCTCGCCTCCACCATGGTTTGTTGCGACAGGTGGGCGTAACGCATCGTGACCTTGGGGTCGTGGTGCCCTAACAGGCGTTGCACATCGTACAAACTGCGCCCGGCGTTTACCAAAAAACTGGCAAAGCTATGGCGCAAGTCATGCATGCGAAAGTCGGGTATGCCCGCGCGTTTACGTATGCTGTCCCAGGCCACAAAAACAGACACAGGTGGCTTGGCCGTCTGCGGGTTGAAGAAGACATAAGGCACACCATCGGCTCTGGGTAACGCCTTTAAAATCTCTATTGCCTCGTTAGACAAGGCAATAGGCCTTCGCCGCTTGCTTTTGGAGCGCTCGGGTGGCACCCACAACACCCGCCGGGTAAAGTCAACCTCATCCCAACGCGCTTCCAAAAGTTCGCGTTTGCGCGCGCCCGTGTAAAGCAATAGGCGGACGAGCTGGCAGACCAATATGTTGGGGTTGCGATCCAGCTCGGCAAACAGCGCCGCCAGCTCACCTTGGGACAAATAGCGCTCCCGTTGGGTCTCCTTGAACATGGCAACGCCCTTACAGGGGTTAGTATCGGGTGGCACTTGCTCCAGCCGTATCGCCACATTAAAGATATGACTCAGCAAAACCAACAAACGATTGACGGTGGCATGCGCATACTCCCTCGCCAGCAAAGATTGCTGGAATTTGTACACATCCCCCACGGTGATTCGCGTGAGCGGTTGATCCCCGAACGGTGGCAAGATGTGCCGGCGCAGCATACCCAAATCAACATGAACGTTTCGCTTACGGGCTGCAACGTAGGGAACGTAATGGGCATCCACAAACGTCCCCAGCGTAAGCGCTCCGCTCAAGCGATAAGCCTCGCGCTTAGGGTCATGCCCTTGCAGCAGCAGCGCTTTAATCTCATAGGCTTTGATGCGGGCTTGCTGCACGGTAATGTCCGCCAGCTTGCCAATGCGGTAGAGACGCACCCGCTTTTGGGCATCTTGGTAGCGAAAGTAGAATGTCATCCCGCCCGAGGGGCGCTGCTCAAGCATGAACCCCTTCAGTTCGGTATCAAAGAAGGTCCGAACCTGCTTGGGTGAATCGCTAGCAAAAAGTAGGGAGAGCAATTCAGTGCTCAGTTGTGCAATTGGCATAAAAAAGCCGCTTTCATTATGACTTCGGTATCCAAGACGCAAACGCATGGTTGCGTGGAGGTCAGTGGAGGTCAGTGGAGGTCAGTGGAGGTCAGTGGAGAATTTATAACGACAACATGAAAATATTGTATGATTTTGTAAATATGTCAATATTAATAATATAAATATCGAAAAAAATCAGTTAGTTACATATTTGATACTAGTACACTCACTACCAGCTCAGAGACAATGACTGGTACAACTGGTGCTGACCAGTTCAGCGCTTATATCAACACAACGACCGCCACAGTTGGCAATTCGACATTAACGGGCGCAGATTCAATTAACGGCGGCGAAGGAATTGATACCCTGTCCTTGGTCGTTGAAGGCGCTAACGCAGCAGGTAGCTTCACGGCCGCGGCAATCAGCGGATTCGAAAAGTTTGTCATCAAAGACGTTAATGCGAGTGGCGCAAGTACTTATGACTTCGGCTCCTTCGCTGGAGAGACGGAAGTGACAGTTGATAGGTCTACGCAAGACGTGACTTTGTCCAACATGGCTGCCGACACAATCGTAAATATCAAAGGTAATGCAGGAGTTACAAACGGTGCGTTAACAGCTGGTGTAGCAGCTACTGCGACATCTGGCACGCTCAACATCGATAGCGGTACTGTTGGTACAGGCGCCGTAGCGTATAACGGCGCTGGTTTAACGACCTTAACCATCAACTCCACTGGAGCGTCGAACTCAGTCGGTGCCGTGTCTACCTCCTCTGCTGTAGTCACCGCCGTCAACATCAACGCTACTACGGCTTTGTCTATGAGCAGTTTAGCTATTGGCAACAATGCTACGCCTTCTGATACCTTGACGATTGCCGGTGGCGCTGCAAACGTTGCTGCTGCCGCTACAACTGCTGCAAGGGCTGCGGTAGTTTTGGGTACGCTTGATTCGGACTTTACAACTGTCAACGCGGCCGGCCTAACGGTTGGTGGCATTTCTGCAACTATGTCTGCGACAGCTTCTACTGGTCTCACCGGCGGCGCTGGCGATGACACAATCACAACTGGCGCAGGTGCTATCACTGGTACGGTTAACGCTGGCGAGGGTACAGGCGACAGGTTGATATTAGCTGCATCTGCACACATGAACGTCACAACCGAAGGTGCGCAATACACCAATTTCGAAATCCTGCGGTTGGCCGATGGTCAAAGCTTGGATTTGGATATGGCGACTGGTTCTACAATTACAGCTATTGAGATTGTTGATGCGAGTGCAGCAGCCACTTCTGCTACGGATTTGACCGTGGCACAGGCTGCAGCGGTTACTTTCGTTGATTTCAATGATGCGGCGACAATTGGCGTAAAAGGCGCCACTACAGTTGGTTCAAATGATGTGCTAAACATCACAATTTCTGATGGTGACACTACGACTTCCGAAACCCTGATCGCGGCCGCTACGGACGGTGCTGATTGGACTATTGCCGGAGTTGAAACGATCAATATCATTGCAGTTGATGACTTTGATGCTGACGCTCTGAGCAACATCACTGGGTTGTCTACTTTGACAGCTCGTGGTGCCGGTGATGTTGACATCATTACAGGCGCGGTTGATATGGGTACAAATGGCTCGGTAAACTTCGGCGACTTAACTGGAACCGTGACGTTTAACGCAGCAGCCCTTGCTACCAATGCTTTTGCCTACACAGGTAGTGCTGGTATTGACACCCTGACAGACAACGTCGTAGGCGGCAATCAACTCACGACAGGTGCTGGCAACGATATTATTACGTTGACGGATAAAACTGGTGGAGCGGCAGTTACAGTTGTTACTGCTGGTGCAGGGGCGGACGCGATTACAGCAAACATGTTGGGTAATGTTGCACGCGATGGTATGAAGTTTGTTTATGCTGCAGGCGACTCAGTATCCGATACATCAACGTCCGGTATCAGTGCAACGTTGACTGACACAATCGATAATTTGGACGGTGCCGCCCTGAGTGCGACTGCAGGCTCCTCTGTTGAGTTTGATACTGAAGTATCGGCGACCGCAGTTACAGCAGGATCTGTTGATGTGGTTCTTGGTACAACGACAGTAACAAATGCTTTTGACTTCTTTGTCGATATTTCTAGCGCAACCGTGGTTCATATTTATCAAGACACCGACGGTGACAGAATCATTGAATCAGGTGAGTTTGCGGTGTCGTTGACTGGTATTCAGACTGGCACGCTGGCGGCAGGTGAGTTTAGTATCACTTCTGGCGACCTGATCCTCGCCACTGCTTAATCAATAAGCTAAACGCTCTTTTAGGCTACGCCCCGCCCCTCACGAGGGGGCGGGGTTTTTTATTAACGAAAGGAAACAAACATGCTGAACATCACAATTGACGATAAAGAGTACGACATCACCACATTCTCAGACGAGGCCCAAGCCCAACTGGCCAGCCTTCAGTTCGTAGATGGAGAGTTAAAGCGCCTGCAAGGCCAAGCAGCTGCTCTGCAAACCGCTCGTATCGCCTATGCAAATGCATTAAAAGCCGCTCTGCCTGAGGCGAAGTAAGCACCTCCTCCTTTGCCTTTTGGGGCCTTTCGCCTCTTTTTTCGCCTACTGCCTCGTGTCTATTTCCCAAACACTAGCCAAAGCCCAGCACAGCATGGTGGTTGGGCGCATCGATGAGGCTTTAAAGCTGTACCGTAGGTTGCTGCGCGTGATGCCCAAGCATCCTTTGGTGAATGGCTTATTGGGTGAGGCACTGGCGCGCTCAGGCAGTCCCCACGCGGCAGTGGCCCATTTGAGGCTGGCACACGAGGGTGACCCTCGAAATGTTCAATATTGGCTCAAATTGATCGCCGTGCATCACATGTTGGATGACGTCGTCAAGGCGCGGGAGTTACTCACAAAAGCTAGTGATCTGGGCCTTGAGCCAGAGCGACTAGAGCAGCTTGAGCTGATGCTGAGTGAACCCCTGCCCATGTCGTTAGATGCGCTCAAACGCTTAATTGAGAAGGGAAAGCGCACCGAGGCTCAAATATCAGCACATATGCTGGTTGCCAGTTACCCCGATAGCCAAGCTGCCCAAGCGTGTTTGGACGATGTATTGGCAATGCCCACATGAGCCAGCCTAACCACGACCAACTACAAGCCGATTTTCTGCGCGAGCTAGCGGAAATCGAAGCCGAATCCATGGGTTGGATACCTCTGGACGAAGGCGCTTACCTGCACCTTGGTAGCGACGAAGAGGTAGTTGAGATTGTGGGCTTGGCAGACGCGGGGATGGCTGGGGCTAACGTGTTGTGGATCGTGTGATTCACTGACCAAACATAATCCCGCCTTCTGCCAACGCACGGCCCCTACGGATGAATGCTTCTTCGGGTTCATCAGGCTCCCGCTGAATCCTCTGGCCCCCGCTTGGAGGGTGTTTAGCTCATCGGTCATCCAGCGAACAAAGATAGTCTGAGGGACTTTTGAGGCTTGTTCTAATGTCGCAAGTCGCTTGCTTAAATGTAGGCTCATACAACCCCTCCAGACGTCCCCTGACGGGCTTCTAAGGCGCGGATTCAGGCGATTAGATCGTCCACCAGTCGGCCATCTCAACTAGCTTAGATAAAGCACCTAGCGCCGCCAGAATCGATGCCCCGTGGCTTACCGGAATACCGCCAGACGCAACGGCATTCTAAGCAACTTCCTGGCGGTGCTCGATTACTGGT
>Ga0206130_10003847_pt1 | contig 19090 bp, 21 predicted proteins | sample Helgoland_Spring_9_FD_148637 | JGI IMG/M metagenome (GOLD analysis project Ga0206130, IMG submission 148637) | Pelagic subsurface seawater microbial communities from Kabeltonne, Helgoland, North Sea - Helgoland_Spring_Bloom_20160512_1 | ecosystem: Environmental > Aquatic > Marine > Epipelagic ... | reverse complement strand
AGAGAGGTAAAGTTCATTTTCCATTTTGATCATAGCTTTATCATTATTACCCATAATAGCTGCGGTCAAAGACGAAAACTGATATATTATATTTTGAAAAGAGTCAAAAAAAGTTACTTAAAAGACGAAAAAGGTCATATAAAGCATATTTACATATTTACAAATGGGCGTGCGCCAGTCTAAACCAAACTATACTAGAACTAGAATTAGACGCCCTATCAACCCACCATATAATCAGGGATCACAACAAGCAGTTCAACAACAAGTTCAACAACCTATTTATGACACTATAGGTGATGCATTAGGTCAAAAATCAGTACCTATGGTGCCTACAACACAGCCCATAATATACCAACCGGACCCCAACGAATATTTAGATGTGGTTGGCAGTGATTCAGGTAACATGACTGTATTTAGCTGGATAACACAATTAAGTACCTGCTGTTCCTCGTTATGTACATTGATAGTTTTAATTTCTTTTGTTGTATGGATGTTCTTAAATAGAAGCATCAATACTCTTCCTTGAGTTGAAGTAAATTGGTAAATAATTCTAACCGTTTCATTAAACCTGCACAGAGTACATCTATTTTTTTATTATCGTAGCTAGCATCGTATGTTCTAAATCGTGATACGTATCCTTGTCTATGTGCTTCTTTCTTTAATTCTGCCTGATCAATAGAACTTTTTAACTTATTTAAGCCCTCTCTGACTGCCATCATGGCTTCATAAGCCGGATGGTCTGATTTCATGCCTCTGTAAGTCTTCAACATTCCACTTATGCTCTTTACCATGTGTATATCTTTGATTGTGTCATTTGCGTTTGAATTGAAGACATAATCTAATGCATTGTTCGTAGCTCTACCTAGTATATTGCGTCCTACGAAATAAGCGGCTACACTACTACCACCGTAAATAAGAAGTTGTGCCATTACTGTGTATGTGTAAAGATGTATAAATATCCTTTTTCACTTGTTGCTTCCAAATTTTTTCTTACCTTATCTCCCTCTATTATTACTGCCGTGGGTTTGTCTCCAAATATCATCAATACGGAATCTGAAAATGCCTTGTAAACCATTATAACAACAGTTGAAGGATTGGCTTTGCATGTGGAAACAATACCTTGAAGAAAACGATTTGTATTATTTTCTGCTATTGCTTCTTGTATTTGTTCATATGTTAAATTTATATCTTTTATTTTAAAAGTACTTTTGGGTTTTGTTTGTAATATTCTATTCATTTAATATTTAAATTTAGGTGTTAAATACTCTCTTACTGCTCTAGCGCCACTCTCAAATAATTTCATGGATGACTTTGGATTCATATGAATGAAAGAAGTAAACTCGCCATCAGCTGGTGATAAAATACGAACAGTCAAATCGTTGAGGGTGAATTCACTACAATTGGACGCTGTTACTTCTTCATATGTTTTATTAACTAATTTCCCCAGTCTTGTTAAATCTAATTCCATGGTTTGGAGCATAATATCAGACATCGTTCTAACAGCATTATTAATTATTGGATAGCCTGTTGTAGGAACACACATTTTCATAAATAGTTTGTAGTTATTCACAGGGAAACACATGACGACATCAACGTGTTTATTTCCTTTTGTTTTCTTTATCCACTTCTCTATTTCTACTATTGGGAACATATGACGCATACCACCGTCTTCATAATGATAGGAATCTATTTGAACGTTAGGTAAAATTACTGGTACGGCAGCAGAGGCTAACATGGCTTTTTTCATGTCTTTCTCGTCTTTTGATGCAAACGATTCATATCTACATAAGGTTTTGTTATAAGCTCCAACCGTAAATGGACGTGTAACATTCTCCATTTTAAATTCTCTGTCTATTAAATTTGCCATAGCAGTATTTTGAAACACACTATCGTGCCACATCAATGCATCCAGCATGTTTATTATTTGACCACCGTAAACCCATGATTCCACAACATGAAATCCACCAGTTAGAAATATATCCTTCAAGGTTCGTATCATTTTAGAAAATGTTTCTGGTGTTGTTTGTGCGACCATACCGGCGGTTAATGCTCCAGCTGAGATACCAGCGCATTCGTCCCATCTTATTTCCGTTTCCCCTTTCATTTCATGAAGTTCATCCAGAATGCCTACTAATACACATCCTCGATCCCCCCCACCACTGAGTGCTAAAAAACTTTTCATTTTACGTTATAGAGGGAGATCTTTTATACCTTCCTTTTACAGTTACTATATATAGAGTAATCGTTTATTTCAATATGAAATTTTTTTATTTCTTGCTGTTGAACGTATGTATTGTATCTGCTCAAAATGAATCAGTATCCATAGGTCTTGAAAATGGTAGTTTTGATGATCAAACGTACGGAAAGGATGGAGTAGTTCTATTCTACAATTATGAATCAGAAGAGGTATTTGGTAACTATTTACTAGTTTCTAATAAATACAAAGGTGACAAAAATATAAATTTTTGGCATATTAACTGTGATCATGCACCCGAGTTTTGTGAGAGTAGACCAAAAGTTGAAGAAGTGGGAATACCGTGCATGCTTTACTCGTTCCGAAACGAATTATGGGAAGTACAAGGCTGTAAAACATACAAAGAACATGCGTTCGAAACATTTTTTAATACTAAACTACAAGAAAATTGCTTGAATACACCAGAACTTTGTTCGTCTATCATGAATATTACATTGGAAGAAGATGGAGATAAAAATCACACTGACTTGAAAAAATTGTATTTATTGGAAGAAGAAACAGGGTTGGATACAGAAGCAGAATGGAAACGTGTATCAGATGAAATACAGCGTAGATGGCATGAGCAGCGTACAAAGTTTGTTATGCAATTACGTAACAGTGATGATAAATTAAAAGTATACAAGCTGTTAATGGAAAAAATACATTCTGAGTCATACGAAAAAAATGAAGGAGAAACTCAACAATTAATAGTAGATATGCGTGATAAATATTTAGGGTAAATGTACCTCAACCGCGCACTTGATTGGCTTGTGTGTAATGATCACGTTACATCTTTTTGTTTCCAGCCCATCAACAAAATTTTGAAGTGCAACCGTACTCATTGCTGTTCCAGGTTCGTCAAAAATAGTCACATTGCACTCCCAAAATAAATATTTTTTTAAGAACCATTGAAAATCTACGAACAGACGCAAACTTTGGAGCTCGTATTCGCCACCACTCATATATTTCATCAGTGTTCCATCGGTCATTTTTTTCAATTTAGATGGAAAAAAATTAACTTTACTGTAATTTTTCATAATGTCACAAGATCGACCAAAAAGAATTTTTTGAATGTGTTTAAATGTTTCTAAGCACCGTACGTACCTTTTAATATCATCATTTATTTCATCCAGTCTCTTTGTATAAATTGCTGCTTCCTCGTATGAACTCTCCAATTTGTTTAGTGTAAATTCCGGTTTCCATCTGGTACCTTCTTTACTGTCCAGAAGATCTTTCACTCGATTTTGTAACACTTTTACTTTCACCGTATGTTCGATATATGCTTCAACCTCTTTCTTATCTACAGTAGCAGACGATAATGTTGACAACTCATTTCTACATTCTTGAAGAGCATGTCTCCGGTGCTCCATCCATGCTGTCAGCATTGTATTCTCGCCATCTGATACTTCCTTGCGTTCTTCACATATAACTTTGTAGAAAGAAATTTTTTCTTTTACTATGGAGATTTTTTTCCTCTGTTCCAATATTTTCTTTTTTATGTGTGTAATAAAAGCTGAATATTCACCTTTGTTCAACGTCTCGAGAATTACCGATTGAAAAGAATCTTTACTCATTTTTAAAAAGTTTGAATCACGTCCACCTTGTTTCCAAATAACGCGCTGTAACATTAGTTTATGTGTAAAGCGATTTGGGCAAGTCCCGTCTGGTATGAAGATATTAAAAAGATGCTCACATATCTTCTTTTGTGCCCGTTTGATGGTAGGAAATTTTAACTCAACCCCATTGACTTTAAAGTGAAGTGTAGTTTTCTTTCCGTTGTACACTCGAGAAATAGTAAATGGCTCGTCATTTACAAAACCATTTAACCTTACTGAGCTGTTTCTATTATCTCTGGCACGCACATCGGACAATACGAGTCTCTCTTCTGAAAATCTACCATCGATTACACCTGATACACAGTAAAGAAGTGCCGTTGGGTATTGAATTGTTTTACCGCACCCATTTTCTCCCCTTATTTTTGTTGTTGCCATATCGTAATCGATTTGAATTGAATTTTTGACAGAACAAAAATTACTTATACCTATATTGGTAAATTGTAGCTTTGTATTTTTATGTTCTACTAACATATCTGAGTGTTCTAGGTCAAAGGATTTTAATGCATCCACAACGGACGTTTCAATCTGCTCCAACGACATAGTAATCATATCTGGAGCAAACTCATACAAATCTTTTACCGCATATTTAATATTTTCGTAAATTGATGTGTCCAGTGTTATTTCTTTTGACTCCATTTTAGTTGCTTCGTGTTCCGTTGTTCGTCGAAAAACGATAGGGCAGCTCAATTGTGAGAAGTAGTCTTTATCATATGCCATTATATCTTGACACTCTACTACCAGCGTATCTTGAATGGTTGGATACGTTGGAGGTGGAATGTCACCACTTTTTTTATTTTTCGCATAATCCATCCAGTAGTTTTCATATAAGTCTTTTGCGTAGTCCATAGGGTATACAAATTCACGCCTGCCGAACCGTATGTTCTCGTGCCAACTCTGCCAAAATGCGCCATCACGAAAAGCTACCGTATACAACCTCTTCTGGTCAAATGTTTCAGTTTTATGAATAGCATATTGAGATCCCATACATATCACATTTTGTCCTTCATTTGGATAATGATAGTGACCGTTGTACACTTTAATACCGTCGAATATAGCTGGATCCATACCCTCACGTGAAATATGGTTCTTTCTGGTGCTGAGGTATTTGAAATCATTGTGAGTGAAGCAAACGGTAGCACCTTCTCTTTTCCACTTTCTCACCATGGATCTAGTATACCCTTCATCCCGGTATGGCAACCACAAAATATGGTTAGCGTCTAGCGTTGGAGTATCATACACCGTTGCTACTGAGTCAAAAACTGACAAAGCCGTTTCCATACCACTGTATACATCATGATTACCGGATAACAAAAATAGAGTTTCTGGTGTAAAATGTTCAGAAAAAAAATAGTACGCACGCTGCTGTAGACGAGCATCAATCTGTCCAGACTTGTAAACAGTATCATAAAAGTCACCTAAAATAGCAACACATGAATCTGTTTCCTTTGCTTTGGAAGCTGCATAACTTAGAATAGAGAACACGGTCTCCTCCGTGCGCTCAGAAAGGTGTAAATCGTTCAACAGAATAAATTTAGTCATCTTTATATAATAAAAATAAGTTTATATAGTAAGTTTTTTATTTTTCAAGCGGTAGCAACCAAAGTTTGTCTGTCTCATACGTGTTCCACGTCATCCGTCTTCCTCCTTCATCCCATCTGATTTTTACTTTTGTACCAATATGAGGTCCAACGTCTGTAATTGTTCCAACAGGTTGGCCGGCGTCAGTGGAAAAGTCGTTCCAAACCATAGGGTGATTATAGCGTACACGTCTACCCCTGGTCCACTTTGTCCAATAATATTTTGTTTGACGCGCTAGAACCATGTGTGATACATTTTTTTCTGGATATTTGGCATTTAACCATTCTACGTCGTATACTTGTGGACCTACTTCTAGTTGCTCATCCCAATTTGAATCTACAATTTTTCCTCTTCTCCCAGTACGTATGTGAATAACTTTCATTCCAACGTCATATTCATCATCTTGTTCGCACTCATCAAATGCATGATTTTTTCCATTTAATTTAAGATCATGATGACTTATACACTCCTCCGTAAAATCTGTGTCATCCCAGTGCACATTGTACGACCCTCCAGAAATGACTTTTGTAATCGTTCCTGTTTGTTGCTCAGACCCAACACGATAAACATCATCTCCAACTTCATATGGATGGTCACGTGTCTCCCACACATTTCCATTGTAACGTCGAATTTTTTCAGGTGTTAATGCTCCTTCAAAGTGAATGCCGGCGCCTGGATGTAGAAATCTTACATTGTAACTTTCCACTAAAACTCCGTCCGTCACTCCGTCCCTATTTATTGAATCTACACCTGTAATTACACCATACTGTAGTTCGCCCTTAAGACCTCTTTCTATTCGTTCAACGCCGTCACCAATTTCAAAGTGGGAGTAAACACGTGCACCGGACCTTAACGCAACTGGTTGCTCTGGGTCAGGTTGAAGAATAGCAGGATCTACATTTCGTTCCATAGCAACTATCGCACTAGGATGATAGTGGTTCCAACATATATCATAAGTTTTTTTACCATTATGAGCTCCTTTTTTTGCTTTTACTATGCCTCTTTTTCCGCAGTCACCCTCACAGTCCAAATCTCGTACTGGATCGCCTGGTTTAAACGTTGGAACAGTATAACGTGCAATACTTTTTCGTTTAATATCCTTTGACGTATCTTGTTGATCCCACCTTCGTTGACACCATTTAATGTCGTAGGTTTCATCCTCATGTACATGTGTAATTACACCAATTCTATTCTTATGTGTAGGGTTATCGTCAGACTCTGTAAAACGTATGTAATCTCCTGGTTTTAACGGATATTGAATAGTAAGCACTGGAAGTGGACTGTTTGTCCAACAATCGTTTGTCGATATTCTCAATGCCTCCTGATGTAACCAATGCTTGTCCAACAGTGCGTTCGTTAAAGGATCCCTGTTATTAACAGCCGTTGCTTTAGACCATGCAAAGTAATTCACTACCTTTGCGGTGCCATTTGGATACTTAATAACCGCTAAAAATTGCCAACGATTGTCTGCATACGATGGTGGGGGGTTAGTAGAGCCTCTACCCCAATCGTGCCATATAAGAAATGGTGCCAAATTAATCGGATCTCCTTCATCCCAATTGACAGCATTCTCTGGTGGCCATGCTTTACCTTCGTTAAAGTACATCAACGGATACTTCAGGTTCCATTGCGCCTGATGCGGATTCAAAGGACCGGCTGACCATACCTTTACTTCGCCTCTGAATACTTCAGGATAAGCAGAGAATGGCTTACTAAGATTATAATCATAACCAAAGTGAGTCTGAGGACTACCATCGGAGCCCATTACTATGAACGATTTTACCGATTGATAAAAAGGCACTTGTTTCACCACGTCGCCAATGATGGAATCAGGATCTACACTTACTTTATGTGCCAATTCTGTCGTTTGCATTATGTTATAATGTTGGAATATCAAATCAATCTTAATTTTAACGTTTTGTTTCTTTACTCGATAGACATCTGGAATAATGTCCTCTTTCTTTTCATCATTTTTCTTTTTCGCATGTTTCCTTTTACCATTGCTTAACACCTTCGCTGCCTTCTTTGCCTCTTTCCTTCTTATCCTGTTTCCTTCTTTCTTTGTACGTGCCATGATAATCGTTTTGTTGAATTGATTTGTTTGCTTTGCTTTGGTTTGTTTGCTTTGGTTTCTTTTACTTTTGTTTCTCTAATACCTTTATACTAAACGCGAGGGTGTTAGTTACACATTCATTCATTCATTCATTCTTAGTTAATATTATTATATTAATAATAAAAAATACAAACTTACTTAAAAGTTTTATCACGCACAACAATTAGCAGGTAAATAGGCCTGATGACTAAGTTACTTGAAAGTTTAACACGCACAACAGTTGCTAAAAATATTGAAGTACTACTTTTCTTCGTTCTGTACTGATTTCTCTACTACTTTTGAGCTATTTTCTGCTATACGTACTAATAACAAGGAAATATCAGCTAGCTGCTGAGTTACTGTAAGCACATGCTTTGTCAGCAGCATAATTTTTTTTGAAATTTGATGTACCTGGTTACATTGATTAATTTGTGTATTTGATAGTTTTTCTATTAAAGTTTCGCATACAACTATCCTAGACCCAATATCCTTCAACAAAACGTTTCTTCTATCGTCAGAACTCATCCATTCGGCCATTTATTTATTAAGATTGACATATATATACACATTTGTTTATACAAAATGGCGTCGTCTAGTAAACCGAAGAAAAAAAAGCGTCGTGTGAACAAAAAAGAAGATGAGAGTATTTACAATGAGATTGCACGAAACGAAAAATTAAAATGGCAACAAGACGAGATATATATGATGTTGATGAATCCAGATACAAGTCAACTAGACAGCGAGTTGAAGGAATGGCGCGAGAAAATGATTCGTACATATCCAAACTTGTCTGGTCGATTCAAAAGGAACACTGAACGCGCTATTACAGATGATAAAAACTTTACACGTATTGCAAAGCATGGTCTACTTTTTCTTCGTCTGTGGCTGGATCCAGAATATGCTAATAGCTTTATCGCATCGCCGAAACCACGAGTTAATCCTGTTAAATTTAAACGTTTTTACGAAGAGTTTTTATCAACATGTTGCAATGATTTATTGAGTACAAATACAACAACATTACAAGCGTTTGTAGAAAAAGTGAGATCAATATATTTTAAATTATAATTTAACTTTTTTAGGTTCATTTTCATCGGTTGAATCTGAATCGTATTTTCTTTTCTTTGGTGAGTCAATACTAGTATTAAAGGCCTCGTCTTCCTCGTCTTCTTCTTCCTCCTCTTCCGTGTCCTCTTCAGATTCGTCTTCAAGCTCTTCTTCCTCTTCTTCTTCTTCTACCAGATCGGCAAATTCGGCATCATCGTCCTCTTCATCGTCTTCTTCTTCACTTCCTTCGGACCAATCACTACTGGCGTCTTCATCATCCGCTTCTTCACCGCCGATAAATAACTCAGCCACTTGTTTCCAATTAAGCTCTTCGCTTTTCATTGTGCGTAGTATGGATGCCCATGGAAGGGGATCTGGACCACCCTCGTACTGTTCTTTTTTGTTGAACAACTGTTTTACTGTTTTATAAAACTTCTTTCTGTTGATGGTAAAAATAGAGGCTACTGTATTATCAGTAAGACCAAACGTCAGATCAAAATTTTTTTGATAAGATGCCATGCGTTCAAAAAACACTGTTTGTATTTTAGCTAAAGAAAGCACTGTTTTTGTTGTTGGCGATATGAGGTAAATACCTGCATGATATATAGTTGACATATCGTAGGTACCGTCGAACCTACCTTCAAAGGTATTTTCGGGGTTGCTGTCACATTTGACAAAGTAGTTTAGTTTATCGAAGATAACAATACAATCTTTATTCGCTTTTTCTACTCGGTCCTCATCCTCCAGTTTTTTATTATTCTGTAGCCAACTGTATTCTAAAAATAATTCCTTCTTTTTCTTGTACGCTTCTGATAGGAAGATGACTACATTGACACATTCTTTTGTTAAGGAACATTCTATTAATCGTATAGTTTCAATTTTTAATTCCTCCTCATTAAGTAGAATTTTATTCAAGGACGAACTTCCATCACCTCCACATACCTTAATATCGCATTTTTTATTTCGTAGATTTGCACATGTAAAAATCATTCTTTTTCAATAATAAGTACCCCTTATATAGTACACTAGTGGTAAATTCGTGATGGTCTATATTTGAGAACATCAAAATTGGTCGTATAAATAGAAATTACACACGTAATAATATGTCTGTAATACGGTACGTTTCTGAAGAAGAAGAAATAAATGGAATGGAAAAAGAAGAACAAACACAATCCAACGAAACGATCATCATGCAGCGACCTCCCAAATTAAGAGTTGCTGTGTGCGGACCAGCGAAAGCTGGAAAGACATATTTGCTAAACGCAATTGAGGAAAGTTACCTGGAGCGATTTGAAAATCCGCTAAGGCACTATATGCATATGAACAAATCGCTCGCGCACGAAATTACTAACTTTAAATTTACCACTGATGCTTTTGCCGTGCAAACACGTGACTACTTAGCCGAATGTGGAACGGAAACTGGAAAAGATGACTACCTTCGTAATTGTTTGGACGAGTTGAACGACCACGATCTTATCTTAGTGGAAGACGTGAGACATCATTGGGAATATAAAGTATTGAAAGAATATGGATTTCTCATTCTATACATGTCCACACCAGATGATATGCGACATGAACGTTCAACAGACCTTACTGAGAGGAATTTCATGTGGACCAAACATGAGATCTGCCTTACCAATCTCAAATGGGAATACAATGACGCGTACGTTACAATATCCAACCCAGAGCACAAAATGAAGTTTGATCTTGTGGTTAACCACAAAGGCCCATTCAAAGCTGATCTTTGGGAATTACTAATGAATAGAGTCATAAGAAAAAGCTTTGGGAATTAGAGCCAATAAAGTTTACTATATAAGTATTTTTTTTTTAAATAAAAAGATGGAAGTTACTCTAACCCCTCTACACAAAAACATTCAACATTTGACAAATGATGAACAGCTAATGGTAAAAGTAGTTGTTCCAAAAGAATTTAAAGATGTTCCTACTCTACCACCTAAACATCTATGCTTCGTACTCGACATAAGTGGTAGCATGGCGGGCGTTTTTTCTACCTTGATCAAAAGTGTAAAATCTGGATTAAGTAAGTTGCGAGAAGAAGATTCCGTCTGTTTGATTTGTTACAATTCTACGGTGACACTCATGTGCGAATGGAACAAATGTACTGATGCCTTTAAGAAAACGTTGGAAGAAAAACTGAACTCATTGCGTTGTAGTGGATCGACCAACATCTCCGGTGCTCTCTTGAAATCGATTGAACAATCCATGAAGGTACCAAAGGAAACAGTGACGACCATTTTCTTAACTGATGGACAAGCAAATGAAGGTGTAACAGATATTAACAATCTAGGTGTCATGTTGAAGAAAATGATTCCAGATAATACAACAGTGCATTCATTGGGATTTACTAGTAGCCACAATCCTATCTTTTTAAAGAAGATAGCAGAAGCATGTAACCAGGGAACATATGTATTCATTGAAAATGATGATGTTCTTAAAGGTTCTTTTGTTGATATTATTGGAAAAACCATGGAGGTTGCATATCAAAATGTGAAGGTCACCGTAGTTGCGGATGATATTAATTTCAGTGATGCGCAAACAGAAAAGGATTTTTCTACCTTATCGCTGGGTGATTTACATGTCGGTGAAACAAGAAGGTGGATTTTCACTACCAAATTTACAAAAGAAAGTCAAATTTATGAATTAAGGGCAAAAGTGGAAGCATTCAATGTAATTGAAGTGAAGCGAGAAGTAACTTTTGCGGATACTACATTGGAAAGAGGGGATGACAATACAGTAAATCATGAAGTGGAAAAAAGAATTAATTTATTATCTGCTTCTAAAGCAGTTAAAAAGGCCACAGAATTTGCTATGAAACGGGACTTTGTGGGTGCCGAAAGGATTCTACGTCATACATCTGCAAATTTAAGAGGCCTACCGACTATACAACGAGGGTTGAATGATTTGGCTCGAGGATGTAGTGATAATACAATTCTGAACACAAGTTCGCATCGAATGACTTCTTACCAACAAAGTTTAGATACGGAATACGATTCTATTTTCACTGGTCCACCATCTAATGGATTGGGTATCTCGCCGATCAAAACGCCCAAAAAAGCTGTGGTAGACAATTTCTTTCCACCATCTGACGATGAAGAAGAAATTACAATTCAAAAGCCGACGTTGATGCGTTCAGTAGCGCAACAAAGTCCTCTCGCATCTGTGCCCAGTTCATTTCAAATCCCTCAATTCGTAGAAGATAGTACAGACGAATCAATAACAGAAGACTGAGAGCGTAAGCAAACTTTAAAAAAAGAATTGTACATGGCACACAATATTTAAATTGATAATGGGAAATGTAATAACATAAAATAAAAATCGTGCCCCAGCAAGCGTAAAATATACCTAAATCTAAAAGTTCATACATTTTTATTTAAAAAAATAGATATATTTATACAACTTCAACAGCGGTAACAAAACTACTGTATGAATTTATTCCACATGCGTTATGATCCCTCTCCAGTCTAAAGTACCCACCCTCTCCCCACGTTTTTCCCCATGAATTTTTAATTATCCAATACCGTGTAGTTTTCTCTATTCCGTATCCAACAACAGTCACTGCATGGTCTATTGTCCTTCCACAGTGTTTTGCCTTGATTATACCATGTCTGTATAGCTCAAAATTATAAGATCTGCTGTCAATCCCTACGGGGATAGGACCATAGTGTAATAAATTATGTGCTAAATTTGTTTCTATTTGACTGTTAGAATGGTCTGACATAACTTCATAAGACTTTACACGTATTCCGTGCGATGGTTGCCGATGTGGACACACTTTATTTCTCATGGCGAATGGGTCTTCAACTGCTTTTCCGATCTTCCAATATTTTGCTAGCTTAAATAAATCTTCCATCAATCCTCCTTCACAACCATCACTAAATTTAATTTTTTTGTTGGTACAATCAATACATTCTTGAACCGATAATTTCGTTAAATTCTCAGTCGCTTTGAAATACCAATGCTCTAAATTGTGTATAGCTGCAAAACAATAACAACCACCACAGTCTCCTTGTTCTTCAACGTCTGTAACAGTTCCGTGAACTCTCCAATCAAATGTTAAGGGTAGACCTAAAGTTTTTTTTTTTATATTAGGTGTGCTTTGGGAACGTTTTTTCATTTCATGTAAACGTCTACTGGTTTTCCTATTTTTATCGGAATTATTATGAAGACGTAAATGCAAACCATCTGCATTTTTCTGAATGTGTTCATACTTTGGTTTTATTATATTAAAAGCTATTTGCATTTCTTCAACCGTGTATTTTTTCTCGTGTTCCTTTACGTATTTGTGAAACCACGTTGGGTAGGCAAAAGTTGTCATTACACACACTAGGAGAATAACTATTCTTATCATTTCTTTGCGAAATTAGTATATATATACTTATATTGTAAAAAAAAATAATGGTTTTGGTAGGTAGTTTCGCCAGACCCATAGGATTATTTGATAACTGGTTCAATAAAGTCACTGCTATGGTAACTGGTCATGGGGGGAATTTTTGTCACAGTGAATTCGTTTTCTCTTTTACTGTGGAGAGAATGAAAAAATTTTTGGATTATGTGAACGAAGACTTAAGTAAGTGGCAGAAAAAAATGGATAGGTATGAAGAAGAAGGCATGATTCACATTTGTTTCTTTATTGTATGGGGAAATAATGTTTCATATCGTCTGTTGAAGTATGGACATAATAACCCTTACTACAAGTATCCCAATGAAAATGAATTCAGTTTGGTACAAATTAAAGACCTATCTGAAGATGATGAATTTTTAATTGGTAAATTTTTGATGGATCAAATGAAAAAAGAATACGATTATTATGGTGCATTGACATTTTTTGTCCCTCTGAGAAATCAAGAACCTACGTATAATAGGTGGTTTTGTAGTCAACTTATGGTAGCCTCGTTACAGCATATCAATAGATTGAAAAATGTAAATCCTGGAGCAGTTTCTCCTAATCATCTTTACAAGCTATTGTTAGTGTCTTAGTAGCATAATAACGTAGTAATAATTACTAAAAAAGATTAATTAACTATCATATAAATAAAGCTTTTTAAGACTTTTACTATATGTTCTTCCTATTTTTATTGTATAATAAGGTAAAAAATAACTAAACAATATTATATACAAATAGCCTTTTAAGAGTTTTTGAATCACATATTAGGCATTTTGTGCCTTTAATTTCAATTTACATAGCTCAATATTAAATATTATTGGAAATACGTCACGAAAAATGTCATCTCCCTTAAAATTCATTTTTATTGTCTCTTTTGCTTTGGTGGGACATGTTATTCCTGCTGCAATTAATTTTCTACTCATTTTAGCAAATTCTGCTGTTATTATCATCTTATCGTTTTCCCAGGAGTTGGCCATAGGGTCTTCTTGTTTTTTTATTTTATTTAATTGGTCCATGTTAATAGAAAAAGAATTATGTATATATAGTGTAAATATAGCCATTAACTATGGCAGACGCTGTAACAACAATTCTAGCGACGATTGGGGCCTCCTTATCCGTATCTAGCAATATACCACAGGTTTATAGGATATGGAAAGATCCTAAAACACGATCAACGGATGATATAAGCCCCCTCTCAACTTTAATTCATATACTGGCAGCCTCTTGTTGGTCTGCATACGGGTTCTATTTAAAATTATGGATATTAGGAGTTGAGTCTTTTATTGTACTTTTGTGTTGGTTATTGATTCTTACTGCAATTATTAAAGACACATGGTTTTTACAAAATGAATAAATATTTAACTATAAAGGTCATGTTTCTTAAAATAAATGTGTGGAATTTTATGTTGCTTTAGTCCAACTGATGACAAAATAACCAGCTTTACTACTAGGCTTCGAGCGATAAAACATCGTGGACCTGATGAAACAAGGATTAAAATAGTTAAAAATACTAATTTGACAACATTTACCTGTGGGTTTAATCGCTTAGCTATTACGGATGTTTTGAATGGCACACAACCATTTGAGTCAGAAGATTGGGTGCACGTTCATAACGGGGAGTTTTACGACATTCGTCCAAAAGACTTAAAGATATATGAAGATGAAGATTTTTACCAATCTGATCGCACGGAAAGCGATTCGTATAAACTAAAAGAGATGACTATCGATAATGCTTTGGATTTTCCCTCTACGTTAAATGGCATTTTTGCCTATTGCTCTTATAATAAATCGTCCCAAACGCTATTTGTAGCTCGTGACCGGGTTGGTGTAATACCGTTGTACTATGTTGTAGAAACAGAAACGTTACCAACGGCAAACGATGAACAAACATATGAACGAATATGGTTTGCATCGGAAGCAAAAGCCTTGATTGGGTTGGGAGAAATTCATATGTTTCCACCTAACAACTTGATGGTTTGTTCATTACAAAAAAAGGAAAGCAGTAGTCATTTTATGAGTGTTCTGACAGAGTATTATGAAATACTTCCACCGTATCCAACGTCAGATTACGATGATGGTGTCAAATTTTTTAAAGATTTAGTCAATGCCGTCACAATACGTATTCAAGATGAAGTGCCGTGGGGAGCAGCACTTAGTGGTGGATTAGATAGTAGTATTATTGCAGCTATTTTATCGAGACCTACGTACAATGAATCGTTAGAAGTGCGATCTTATTGCATTGGATTTGAAAACTCTACCGACTTAAAAATTGCAGAAACATGGGGAAACTATTTGGGACCACATTTTCAAATCAAAATAACAGTTGAAGAAGCGTTGAAATCCGTTCAAGATGTCATTTGGGCCTTAGAGACATACGATGTGACTACAATTCGTGCAGGTATAATGAATTATCTTTTAGCAGAGAAGATGAAAAAATACGGGATTAAAGTTGCATACAGTGGCGAAGGATCTGATGAATTATTCGGAGGCTATCTTTATTTCCACCATTGTCCAAATGCAGATGCTATGCAAAAAGAATTGATTCGAAAAATGGAAGAGTTATGCTACTACGACTGTTTAAGATGCAACAAGGCGTTTGCTGCTCATGGAATCGAGTGTAGGGTGCCTTTTTTAGACCAAAGGTTTGTCGATACTGTAATGAAAGTAGATCCTATACACAAACTCTCTTCAACCCATCCTCGAGATACAAGACCGGAAAAATACATACTAAGAAAGAAATTTGAACGACACCTGAATAAAATGGAAGTAGAATGTACACAATACATCGAGTCAGAGGATGTCGATAATATTGTAAATCGACAAAAAGATCAGTTTTCAGATTCTGTAGGTAAAGAATGGATTCAAGCATTGATTCAAGAAGCTTCAAGTCTAGTAAAAGACGATGATTTGGCGGTCGCTGAAGAAAAATATCCATTCCAAACCCCTCGCACAAAAGAAGCTTATCGTTACAGAAAAATATTCGAAGAATTATTTAAATGTGATGGTAAACATTTTGTGAAGTACGATAATAACACAGTCGCATGTTCCACGAAAATTGGAGCAGAATGGTGCAAAGATATGAAGCGAGACCCTACAGGAAATTATGTCAAAGAAAGTATAAATAAATAATAATATTTTATTACATGAGTTTTGTATTTCAGATGTACGAAACTACACTAATTGTTACATCATTAAGTGTAGTTTTATTATTGTGTATACTGCTTTTTTTACCCGCTTCTTCAGTTTTACAAACAGTTGGAGATTACATGATAATGTTTACGCACCTCTTTATCATACCTACAATACATTTAGCAACGAGGACGTCATGGTTGGCATACCTTGTTGGTCTTACGTGTGTCTTGTCGCTTCTTTACCACTTTATATTTATAGAATACAATGGGCAAATCGCCAGTGAAAACCTAAGAATTTCATTTCAAAGAGTTGATATGTCTGCTCAGTCTGTGTTGGTTTGGTTGTCTACAATTTTATTTATTTTTGACGATATGCCAAATGTTGGATTACCGTTTCTTACATTGGTAGCAATTATCACATCAGTATTTGGAGATGATACTATACTTTTCACCGATTTAGACACACTTATCAATGGAGCTGCTATTCTATGTACGTTGATTTTTATCATCTACAAATTGATTCAATCAAACTGTAGCCTCAACGCTAATTTCTTTCAGGAAAAACGAGTGTGGCAATTTATTTTTACAGGGTTAGGATATTTTGTATTAGCATTTGCATTTTACATATTTGCAACTCGTATTTCAAAACATTATGAAGGTGAAAAAGAAATCATCTCCTATAATTGTTTACACGCCAGCTGGCACATTTGTGCATACATGGCACTGTACTTCATATTTAAATCACGAGTAGCGCGTTGTTATACACTATTGAACACTGTAAGAATCAAAAGAACACAATTTGCTATGCATCAGGAATTTTAGAATATGCTCCATCTTGAATAGCATACTCTTCCTCGTACCGCTTTGTAATTTTTTCTAAATGGCACGATAAACCAATTAATGAAAAGGCAATTAGCATAATACCTAAAAAATTTAGCAAAAGCATACACTGTTGGTTTTGTGATATCCTTGCTAATATATTTTGATTGTGAAGTAGAATTTGTTCAACATCCAGTGTCACATTCAATCCATCCACGATGGCGTAATTTTGTTTTAATATCATTTCATGTTGTCTTTCTAAATATAAGATGGTGTCTTCCATTTTAAATAGATGGATTCATATAAATAGATCAGAGAAAAAAAATCCGTATAAAACCATCATATTATTTAACAAATGATTGTTTTTATTATATCATGTATACTAGTGTACTACGCTTATGATACTGTAGACAAAAACCTAAAACTATTCCCCCACTATGAAGACAGTGATAGAAAATTGTACATACAAAAAAACGTAGTCAAAGCAATATACTTAATGCTATTGTCTATTGCCAGCACAATTTATTTTACGTTATACGAATGGGATAATACGGTATTGCAGGTGTTAGCTGCCTGTTACTGTTCCAATGATATTGTTGGACTCTATCGTTGTGAAAATTTGCCTATCAGCACTAGGGTACATCACGTAACATCGGCATGCTTTTTAATATTTACATATACCGTGGATTTCACCATATCTCAAGTGGGACAGTTGCTAGTCTACTACACCTATTTTTCAGCACTTGCGTGGCCTGTGAACCTATATTTAGGATTAAGACTATGTTTCGAGATCGAACCGTACTGGTTAGAGGATTTAAGGTGGTATAGTAAATGGTGGTATGCGTCGTTATGTTCTGTTAATTGGTTAGTGCAGTTGTATTTACTTTCTTCCTTAAATATTGAAGCAGGAGTATACACACTCATGATTATCTTAATTATCGTTGATGATATCATCCTACTGAAGTGGTTGTTTAAAAATAGTATTTAAGGTGTATAATAGTAAGATATATTTTTATTAAAGATGTATTATCGTCAGACTACACTAGGGGTTGAACGTGAGGGTCCCTTTGAGTGGGTTCAAAAAAACCCATTAATCTCTTCATTAATAGCAATTTGTGTTCTGTCCAACATAGCAGCACTCGTATGCTTTGCATGGGAAGTGTCATTACATCCTAATTCCTTTAACTGGGTACCGTTGATCTTAACTTTTGGTATGTTCTTTGTACCTATGATAACAGCGAGAGGTAGAAAAAAACAACCTGGTCACGTAAAGAATTATTATGATATTGCGTTTGTTCTTTACGGGGCAATTACACATTGGATTTGTTCCTTTTCCGTTGGATATGCAGGTGATAGTTATTTCGGCTGTAATTGGCCAGAGGAAACATGGGACTGTGACCTGAGTCATCCTGGTATTTGGGGCGCCTTCTTTTTCGGTATTGCTAGTATTACCGGTCATGCATTTGGTTGGGAAAAAATTAAAAAGCAACGCATGGCTAGAAACTGGATAGGAATAGATAAATATGATGTGACCAATGAGTTGCATACAGACAAACTACTAGAGTTGAAGGAACAAGTAGATTTCAGCACTCTTATTAGTGGATTTACGGGTCTCTTATCGTTTTTATTTGGTGTAATACATCTAGTAGGTGAAAATGAACTCACTCAGGATTTGATTATAAGTAAAAAATGGGGTATAGGTGCACTGTACTTGTGTATTTTTGTTGTGACGTTTATTAAGTGGAAGACAATGCACGATGAAATTTACGAGGCCGGTGGTCAGGACTATAGGGCGTTGAATCAAGTTCACTTCGCCAAAAATGAAAAATCGTTGCCGCTATCCGTAGTAAATATTACGTTGTTCGTGTGGTTGACAGGAGCATTGTGGTATTTGGTAGGATTGGATGCAGCTGGTGATAATGTATACTGGTTTTACATTGTGTCAGCTATAATTGCCTGTGGTATCACCTTTATCCAACACTTCCATATATAATAAAATTATAAGTAATAAAATGTATGTAATTAGTATGTTTCTATTTTATGTTGTAGCTCTTATCATGATATGTTTATTTTGTAAACGAATGTGTGATGAAGAAGATATGTACGATTAAGCACTGCAACTCTCACATGTAAATTGAATGGCTGACGCTTTTGCCTGTGTTCTAAGATAGT
>Ga0206130_10003845_pt1 | contig 19096 bp, 17 predicted proteins | sample Helgoland_Spring_9_FD_148637 | JGI IMG/M metagenome (GOLD analysis project Ga0206130, IMG submission 148637) | Pelagic subsurface seawater microbial communities from Kabeltonne, Helgoland, North Sea - Helgoland_Spring_Bloom_20160512_1 | ecosystem: Environmental > Aquatic > Marine > Epipelagic ... | reverse complement strand
AGGGTTCTGTTAATGTTCCGCTGGATAAGATAAATGACAGGATCAATGACATAAAGGGTAAAAACAAGCCGGTTATAGCCGTTTGTAAGAGCGGAATGAGAAGTGGACAGGCAGCATCAGTATTGAAGCGAAATGGTGTTGAAGCCTATAATGGTGGTTCCTGGACAAGCTTAGATTCAAAATTAAGTTAAAATCTTTTCATGAGTTAAAGTAAAAAGGGTATTATATTTGCCTCATCATTTAGCAAAACACATACTATGAAAAATTGGATAAAAATAACAGCAATTGTAATAGCTTTTTTTGTGAGTCCCATAATATTGGCGCAGTCCCCTGGATTTCACGATGTGAAAGTAGCTGAATTTGAAAAATTAGCAAAAGCTGGGAATGGAACAACTTTGGATGTAAGGACACCTAAAGAATATGTTGAAGGACATTTGAAAGGTTCTATAAATATGAGTTATTTCGACAAAGATTTTAAAGATCAAGTTGGGAAGTTAGATAAAACCAAGCCTGTTTATGTTTATTGTCATTCTGGGGGAAGAAGTTCAAAAGCAATGAATATAATGAAAAGTCAAGGGTTTACTACAGTATACAATTTGACTGGTGGGTATGCTGCATGGAAGAATTTACATAAGTAATAAAAAATTCGAATGCCTAAAATTAAATTAGCAAACTTAACCTTGTTAAGAATAGTTCGATTTTTATTAGGTATTTCATTTGTCGGAGAAGCTATTGCTAGTAAGCAATGGCTTATTCTTATTTTAGGAGGTTTTTTCCTTTATCAATCAGCAATGAATGATGGCTGTGCTGCTTTTGAAGAAGATTGTCAATTAGCTGAAGAACCTAATCTCCAAGATAAACTCTAACAACTCTTTGTGAAATAGAGGTCATCACTTCGTAAGAGATTGCCCCCATTTCTTTAGCTAAATCTTCAATAGGTCTTTCTATTCCAAAAATTATTACTTCATCCCCTTCTTCACATTCAATGTCGGTAACATTAATCAGTGTCATATCCATACAAACATAGCCAATAACTGCTGCTAATTTTCCGTTTACCAATACATGACCTTTACCGTTACTTAATTTGCGAGAAAATCCATCCGCATAACCAATAGGAATTACAGCAATTGTTACATCTTCCTCGGCAAACTCACTTCTGCTATATCCTATCGAAGAACCTTTAGGAGTGTCTTTTATTTGGGTGATAATTGTTTTTAATCTTCCAACAGGTTCAAGATTATTTAAAGAAGATGAGGTGCCATAAACACCAATTCCCAGCCTTACCATATCAAGCTGATGTTCGGGGAAGTTTTCTATGCCAGATGAATTAAGGATATGCTTTTGAATCGAATAACCTAGGCCTTCCTCTAGTTTGTTTGCGCAGACTTTAAACAATTCTGTTTGTTGATTGGTAAATTCGTTGTGTTTTGGTTTATCACTAGCTGCTAAATGACTAAATATACTTTTTACGCGAACCTCAGGCTGACTCATGATAATAGAAATTAGATTGTCAATTTCTTCTTCAATAAACCCGAGCCGATTCATTCCAGTGTCGAGTTTAAGATGAATAGGGTAATTTTTCTCTCCTAAATCAATCAGTTTTCTTATAAAGCTATCAAGTTGCTTAAAACTAAAAATAGATGGTTCTAAATCATTTTTTATAATATCGTTAAAAGAACTTCTTTCCGCATTCATAACTAGGATTGGCAATTCGATTCCTTCATTTCGTAAATCTAACCCTTCATCAGTATAAGCTACACCTAGATAGTCAACATTGTTGTGCTGTAGAACCTGACCTATTTCTTTACTTCCGGATCCATACCCAAAAGCTTTAACCATTACTAATAATTTAGTTGCTGGATTCAATAAACTTTTGTAGGTTTTGATATTATGGCTAATAGCATTGAGATTAATCTCGAGTACTGTTTCATGCGTTTTAGCTTCTAGCAAGTGGCCAATTTCTTCAAATCGAAATTCTGATGAGCCTTTTATTAAAATAACAGTATTCTTTAGGTTATTTATTTCTAAATCTTTGATGTACTGGTTGGTGCTTTCATAAAAATATCCTTTATTAAAAAGACTTCTATGTTTCATTATTTCCTTTCCAATCCCGATAAAATTGTCAATATTTCTCTGGTTAACCAATTCAGCGATGTGATTGTATAAATCGATAGATTTCGTTCTGTCTTGTTTGATGTCAGATAGAATCAGATATCTTTTCTTGGATTTATCATGACGATCTAGATAGTCTAGAACAATTCTTAGTGAGGCGATATCAGCATTATAATTATCTAAAATAAGAATATTGCCATCTTTTCCTTTTCTGGTTTCTAGCCTAAACGCGATTTGCGGTAACGTTATAGTGTTGGAAATGATGAAGTTAATTTCTATGCCAAATTTTATTAGTAAAGCAACACATGATAATGAGTTTTGAATTGCCGCTTGGTCGAAAAAGGGTATTTGATATCTAACGTTTAAACCATTCCAATTGGCATTTATCTTACAGTGATTACCTTGCTTTTCAACATGAAGGTCCGTAAATTGATCCTTATCATCGATGTGAATATATTGACAATTTTTAAATAGAGCTCGCTTTTCATTAATCAGTGCATTCGTGTTTTCAAAATTCTCTAGATGTGCAGTTCCAATATTTGTAAGTAAGCCTAATGTTGGCATAATCATATATTCTAACGCTTCCATTTCTCCAGGTAGAGATATTCCCGCTTCAAATATAGCAAGGGTATGATGCTTATTCATTTGTAATATCGAAAGCGGAACACCAACCTGTGAATTATAGCTTTTAGGGCTACGGATAATATTAAACTGACTTCTTAAAATGTGATACAGCCATTCTTTTACTATGGTTTTTCCATTGCTTCCGGTTATACCAATGACTGGAATATCAAATTTTCTGCGGTGATGAGCTGCTATTTTTTGTAAAGCAACAACAGCATTTTCAACAACGATAATGTTTGCTTCAATAAATTGAAGATTTTTACTTTTTTTAAAAAGCCGGACCTTGTTTATTAATTTCTCTCTTGCATTGCGCTCTATAATAAAGTTTCTTAAGCCCTTTTGATATAGTTCAACTAAATATTCATGTCCATCATTAAAGTCACCTTTAATGGCAATAAATAAGGCATTTTTTTCATTGAAATGGTTGCGGCTGTCAATAAAAAGGGAATTTACAATTGCTTTTGAATCTCCTCTAACGTTACCATTTGTAATTGAGGTAATCTCTTCTATTGTATAATTAAGGTTCATCTTGTGGCAACGAGATTAAAACACTTTCTACATAGTGGTTCGTATTCATCAATTTCCCCTAATAGCACAAGCGCCTCTTCTTGCGTTTTTCGGTGAGAGTATTGAGCTAAATCTCCACATCGCATGCAAATAGCATGGACTTTAGTAACAAATTCAGCTTTTGATAACAGAGCGGGAATAGGACCAAATGGTTTTCCAGTAAAGTCCATGTCTAATCCAGCTATTATTACCCTTGTGCCTGAATTAGCTAACTTTTCACAAACTTCAGGAAGTTCATCGTCGAAGAATTGCGCCTCATCTATACCTACTACATCAACATCATTAGCTAATAGAAGTATGTTTCCAGATGACGGGACTGGAGTCGAACGAATTGAGGTGCCTACATGGCTTACTACATTTTCGTCGTCATATCTTATGTCAATTGCAGGCTTGAAAATTTCAACTTTCTGTTTGGCAAATTCAGCTCTTTTTAATCTTCGGATTAACTCTTCTGTTTTACCTGAAAACATGGACCCACAGACAACCTCTATCCATCCTTTTTTTTGAATTTTATTTCCTTTTTGCTCTAAGAACACCTTAAAATGATATTTTTTTATTGTGAAATACTAATCTTAGTGTTAATAAGTTAATATGTGATAAGTATCCAGTTTGACAAATTTATTCAATTTTGTGTAGTAAATCAATTAAAAAAGAAATGAGTCTGAGTAACGATTATAAAAACCTCAAAGATCTAACAAAATCTCTATCAAATGGGATTAATAAATTGGAGTCTGGTAAATTAGATTCAAATGAATTGACTTCTTTGTTAGAAGATTCAAGAACACTCCATGAAAGAATTACAGTGCTTCAATATTTAGCGTTTGAGAAAGACGTTAAAGTAAAAGAGGTGAAGAAGCAAAAAAAAGAATCAAAGAAGCAACAGGGTAGCTTTGAGTTAAACTTTGGCACTCCAGGAATAATTGAAGATACAAGTGTTGAAAACAGTCATGAATCAAAAACAGATGAATTAGATGATGACACTCCTCTTAATCAAACAAACTTGCTCGACGCGATTGACGAGCACGTAGAGAATGTTGATGCAGAAGAGGGTAATAAATATAAAGTTGAGAAGCCGAACCTGAATAACTCAACATCGATTAATGATTCATTTGCAAGTGGAACACCTGAGAAAACTGTAGCGGACAAATTGAGTCGACAACCTATCCAAGACTTAAAATCTGCTATTGGATTAAATCAGAAGTTTTTATTTATGAATGACTTATTTGAAGGAGATAATGAACTGTTTAATAGCGCGATAAATAAGATTAACACATTTATCACCTTGCCAGAAGCGATTGAATTTATAGAAGGTGAACTATCTTCTGCTTGGGATAAAGAAAATAGTTCAGTCCTAAATTTTATGGATCTGGTAGAAAGGCGTTTTATGGCATAACAATTGGGAAATCATATTATATGAGACAAATCCTGTATTTATTTTTAATTCCTACTGGCTTATATTCCCAAAAAGATTTTGGATTGAAAGTGGTAAAAGAACTTTGCTCCAAAGAATACTGCGGCAGAGGATATGTAAATGATGGGCATGTAAAAACGGCACATTATATAAATAAGCGTTTCGAAGAGTTTGGACTATCAAAATTTAATAATAATTACTTTCAGTATTTTAATATTCAAGCGAATACGTTTCCAGATTCAGTCAGCCTTTACGTTGAGGGAAATAAGTTAGAAACAGGAATAGATTACTTGATTAGCTCGGTTTCAGGATCTGCAAAAGGCGAGTTTAATTTACGCTTTATAAATCGAAACAATATTATTCAGTTTTTAGAAGATTTAGAAAACAACAATGTTCAGTTTGATGAAAATGCATATGTGTTAGATGACACTGAAACTAAGGATAATGATACGCTTCAATTATTTAGAGAGTTAGGACGGTTTATTGCACAAAAATCTCCTGTATTCAAAATAAATGATTCTAGATTCACTTGGTCTGTTGGTAAAGAACAAATGCCTTTTCCAATTGTGGAAATCAAATCAAAAAAACTTCCGGAATCAACAAAAAAAGTTAGCTTAAATATCCATAACGTATTTAAATCAAATATCAAGACACAAAATGTGATTGCTTATGTTGAAGGTAAAAAGAAGAATAAATTTATTATTATTTCAGCACATTATGATCATTTAGGTCAGATGGGTAATGATGTTTATTTCCCTGGGGCAAATGATAATGCGAGCGGTGTCGCAATGCTTCTTTACATGGCAAAATATTTTTCTGAAAACAAACCAAAATATAGTCTAGCCTTCATGGCTTTTGGTGCAGAGGAAGTGGGGATTCTAGGTTCTAAATATTATGTTGAGAACCCTTTGTTTCCGTTAAAAGATATTCGGTTTGTTGTTAATTGTGATATTATGGGTACAGGTGATCACGGAGTAACTGTGGTTAACGGCACGGTTCATAAGAAGGAATTTAAAAAATTGGCAGTTCTTAATTTGGAAAACAAATACGTTGAAAAAGTCAAGGTTAGGGGTAGGGCTGCAAACAGTGATCATTATTGGTTTTCTCAAAGACAGATTCCAGCGGTGTTTATTTACACCATGGGAGGTATTACTGCTTATCATGATGTATTTGACAAGTCAGAGACATTACCATTAACAGAGTTTAGCGATTTGTCTAAGCTGCTAATAGGTTTTATAAATAGCTTTTAAGACCATTTACTCTATAAAATGTTGTTGTAGTGCACTATTTGAATTATTTTTGACCATCATGGATTAAATTTTGTGATGATAAATGATGTTATTTATGAAAATGTGTAAATCGGTTTCTGTTTTATTAGTTGTGTTTACTGTTGGTGTTTTGAATGCGCAAATAAACCATGAAATTTTAAAAGAGCTTAAAGAAGAAGGTTCTTTTAAAATGAAATTTAAAAAAGCCTCCAATCTAATGGATAGGGGAAATTTTGAATTCGCCCTTGAAATATGGAAAATGTTAGAGATAGAACAGCCTCAGAATTTCAATATTAACTATCAATTGGGAGAGTGTTATATTCAATTGGGGAAGAATAAATTAAATGCCTTCAAGTATTTGGATAAAGCTGAGCATAAAATTTCGAGAGATTATCAAGATGGAGAATCGGATGAAAATGAAGCGCCCGTAGAAACGAAATTTTATTTAGGTATTGCTTACCATTTGAATTCCGAGTTTGATAAAGCAATTGAAAGGTTTCAATCTTTTAGACGGAAAGGCGGTAAGTATCATCAGTTGTACGATGCTGCGGGTTTAGCAATTGCTCAGGCGGAGATAGCTAAAGATTTGATAAAGGAAAAGAGAAATTATTTAATTACAAATCTTGGAGGACCTATAAACAGTGAGTTTTCTGACTATAATCCAGCTGTTACGGCGGATGGAAATATGATGTTTTTCACTTCTAAAAGAGGTTATGTTGTGTCGGGATTCTCTAATGAGGGAATAGTAAATCCAGAAGATGGCAAGCATTTTGAAAATGTATTTGTTTCCTATAGAAATTTGCAGTCTGGCAAGTGGGGTAAACCAGAGATAATGAGTTTTTGCAAACCTAACTCAAATCAAGCATCGATTAGCACTTCGCCCGATGGACAGTTTTTATTTATTAAAATGGAAGCGAAAGATGTTGCTAATTTATATCTCTGCGAAAGGGATGACGAGAAATATTCTGACCCTGTTTTGATGGTTGAAAATATAAACTCAAAGTCTTGGGAGACAGGGGCAACTATTTCTGCTGATGGTGAGAGGTTTTATTTTGTTTCAGACCGCCCTGAAGGTTATGGGGGAGGAGATATTTACAGAAGCAAGCGACTACCAAATGGAGAATGGGGTATGCCAACTAATTTAGGGCCTTCAATTAATTCTGAATATGACGAAATTTGTCCTTTTATTCATCCTGATGGAAAGACTTTATTTTTTAGTTCAAATAACAAGAAAAGTATGGGCGGCTTTGATTTTTTTAAATCCACTCAACAAACGGATACCGTATGGAGTGAGCCAGTTAATTTAGGGTATCCTCTAAACACAGTTGATCACGATGTTTCTTTTTCCACAATGGCTGATGGTAAAACAGGATATTTTTCATCTGAGATGGGCGTTAATGGAATGGGTCGTCAAGATGTTTATAAAGTAGATTTAGACACCGTTGTAATAGAGCAAGTTTCTATACTTAAGGGGTACATAGAAATGGAAGATAATAAGAAATTACCAGGTGGTATATTTATTACTGTTTCAGATGTGAATTTAGATGGAGATTATCAAGAGTTTAAACCCAATAAACGAACAGGGTCCTATATATTTACACTAGCTCCATGTCGTGAATATCTGGTTCAGTATACATTGAAGGATAATGTGTTTAATGAATATCAGGTAAAAGTACCTTGCCATTCTGGATACCAGGAAATTCAAAAAGTAATAAACCTAAAAGGGGTTAAACTAGATAAATAAGTTATAGCAGTATCTTCTCGTTACTATTATTAACGAATTGGTATTCTAAAAATTGAAATTTTGTTATACCTCTAACCGTAATCTTTTTCTTGTATTTCATCCACCACTGTCTGCTAAGGCTCTTGATTCCCTTTTTAAGATAAGATTCAACGAATGGATGAACATGTAGTTCAAAATCTTTATGTTTTCCTGACTCAATTAAATAACGAAGATTGTTTTCTATTTCATCGATTAAGAGAATAGAAGCTTGAACTTCTCCAGAACCATTACATGATGGACATGTTTCAGCTGTTTTAATATCTGTTTCAGGTCGAACTCTTTGACGCGTTAATTCAATAACACCAAACTTACTTGGGGGTGCAACATTGTGCTTCGCACGATCTTCTTTCATTGCATTTCTCAAGGCTTCAACAAGATTTTTATTGTTTACCTTTTCGTGCATGTCGATAAAATCAATAGCAATAATTCCACCCATATCTCTGAGGCGAAGAATTCGAGCTATTTCATTTACTACTTCCATATTAGTTTCAGTAGCATTATGTTCCTGGCTTTGTCCAGTTGATTTTCTATTACCACTATTAACGTCAATGACGTGCATAGCTTCAGTATGCTCGATAATTAAATAAGCACCTGATGGAAGGGATACTTTTTTACCAAAAGAGGCTTTAATCTGTTTATTAATTCCAAAATGTTCAAAAATCCCATCTTTTCCTTTATAGTGCTTAACTATAGATTCTTTTTCTGGGGAGATAGTTTTCACATAATCACGGATCTCGTCATATACAGCTTCGTCATTAACGTGGATGTTTGTGAATTTTGAAGAGAGCATGTCTCTCAATACAGTCGAAGTACGATTTAACTCTCCAAGAACCTTTTTAGGAGGTGTTACGCCACCCTTTAAATTATTGTACAGCTTATCCCATTTAGAAACCAAGTCTCTTAAATCCTGGTCTAATTCAGCAACTTTTTTATTTTGGGCAACGGTTCTAATAATTACGCCAAAATTCTTTGGGCGAATACTAGAAAGTAATCTTTTTAATCGATCTCTTTCTTCAGGGTCTTTAATTTTTTGAGAAATTGAAATTTTATTTGAAAAAGGCACCAAAACAACAAATCTCCCAGCTAAGGTTACCTCGGCAGTAAGCCTAGGACCTTTAGATGAAATTGGTTCTTTAGCAATTTGAACAGCTATTAGTTGACTTGAAGATAGTATATCTTTAATTTTACCGTGCTTGTCTATGTCAGCTTCAATTTTACTAGAGGCTAAACTTGCACTTGGCTGTTTACCTTTTAGCGTTTTTTGAATATAGCTATTCATGGACCTATATTGAGGTCCTAAGTCAAGGTAGTGCAGAAACGCATCCTTTTCATATCCTACGTTTACAAAGGCAGCATTCAGGCTGGGAATAACTTTACGTACTTTCCCTACATAGACATCTCCAACACTAAAGTCGTTATCGTGCTTTTCTTTGTGAAGTTCAATTAATTGCTTGTTCTTCAAAAGCGCAAGAACAACCTCAGTGGAAGTAGAATTTATTATTAATTCGTAATTCACTAAGGTTATTTTTCCTGTAAAAATCTGATTGTCAAAAATCTAATGTAAAATATAAACATGAAGTATATATATACACGAAAACATATTGCCGAAGTTTAGTAAACTCAGCAATATGTATAAACTAACAAATTTTAATTGTTAATTATTTTTTCTTTTTGTGACGATTCTTTCTAAGACGTTTTTTACGCTTGTGAGTCGACATTTTATGTCTTTTTCTTTTCTTACCGCTTGGCATAATCTATTTTGTTTAATCTATTAATACTCTAATTACTTGATAGCAACCTTAGATTTCACGCTCTCAACAAAAGTCTTTGCAGGTTTAAACGCTGGTATGTTATGTGCTGGAATAATAATCGTGGTGTTTTTCGATATATTTCTTCCTGTTTTTTCCGCTCTTTCTTTTACGATAAAGCTTCCAAACCCTCTTAAATACACATTTTCTCCCGCTTCTAAAGATGTCTTTATAGTTGTCATAAAAGCTTCTACAGCTGCCTGTACTGCGATTTTCTCAACTCCTGTTTTGTCCGAAATGTCGGTTACAATATCTGCTTTGGTCATAGCTCTGGTTTTATGTTAATTAAGTTAATTAGGTTTTTTTAATGGGGCGCAAATATAATTGTATTTGCACAACTCTGAAACAAATATGAGTTTTTTTCCTTTATTTGTAATCAATTTTTCGACCAAATGCACTTTTCAGACATACTAAATAGTTGGTATTCAAAATATAAACGCGAATTACCTTGGAGAAATACAACCTCTCCATACCACGTTTGGTTGTCTGAAATAATACTGCAACAAACCAGAGTTGCCCAAGGATTAAGCTATTACAATAAGTTTGTCAAAAGTTACCCAAATATTGAAGATTTGGCAAATGACAGTGAAGATAATGTGCTGAAGTTATGGCAAGGCTTAGGTTATTATTCACGAGCTCGAAACCTTCATGCTACTGCAAAAATTATTTCTTCTGAATTTAATGGGGTATTTCCCGAAACATATGATGAAATTATAAAATTGAAAGGTGTTGGAGCATACACTGCTGCAGCGATCTCGTCTTTTTGTTACGGAGAGAATAGAGCAGTTGTTGATGGTAATGTTTATAGAGTGCTATCTAGGTATTTTGGTATTAGTACTCCAATAGATTCTACTATTGGAAAAAATGAATTTCAAGAGTTAGCGCAAGAATGTTTAAGTATTGAATATCCTGGAGAACACAATCAAGCAATTATGGAATTTGGTGCTTTACAGTGCACCCCAAGCCCAAATTGTGAAACTTGTCCATTGCGTGCATCTTGTCTTGCCAATGCAAATTCTGCGGTTAAAGCTTTTCCCGTTAAAACAAAAAAAATAAAAGTAAGGGATCGATATTTTAATTTTATCGTACTAAGTGATAATGATAGCTTTTATATTCAAAAACGAGTGGCTAAAGATATTTGGCAAAACTTATATCAATTCCCATTAAAAGAGTCTGAAAAAGAAATTATATCCCCTTTCGAACTGAAAGAATCACTTGTAGATAAGGCAGTGTTTCTGAAAGTAAGTGAGCAGTTTAAACATGTTCTTAGTCATCAAAAGATTTATGCAAAATTTTGGGAGTTTAATGTTGATGAATTACCTGGCTTGAATGGGTTCAAAAAGATAAAGAAAATTGATATTAGCGAATTCGCTATCCCGAGATTAATAGAAAAGTATTTAGAATCTGTTAAAAATTAAAGTTGCTACCGTTGAGTAATTAGGAAAATAACTATCTTTACTTTATTACTTATAATTTTATTAAATAAATTAAGATTATCATATGGCAGGAAGTATCAATAAAGTAATTTTAATTGGGAACTTAGGCAAGGATCCGGAAGTTAGACATCTAGAAAGTGGTGTCGCAGTTTGTAATTTTTCAATTGCAACTGGAGAGACCTATAAGGATAAGAATTCGGGAGAAAAGGTTACGCATACAGAATGGCATAATGTTGTACTTTGGAGAGGGTTAGCAGAGGTTGCTGAAAAGTATTTAAAGAAAGGAGCAAAAATTTATATTGAAGGTAAATTAAGAACACGTTCTTGGCAAGATCAAGAGGGTAATACTCGATATACGACTGAAATATTAGGGGATAATATGACAATGTTAGGGAAGGCAGTTGAATCGAATTCTTTACCTGCACCTCCTTCTCAACCCACGGAAGCTATTAAAAAGAAAGAAGAACCGTTAGGGGGTGAATTTTCGAAGCCAGAGTCTGAAAATGACGATTTACCCTTTTAATTTTAAATAGAAAGAATTGGAACCTGAGCAGATTATGCCTGAAAAGGCCATTTTAATAGTACTTTCTATTGTGATGTTAGTACTCATTATTTTTTCAGCACTTATTTCTGGGGCTGAAGTAGCCTATTTTTCTTTAGACGCTAAGAAAAGAGATGCTCTGAGTTCGGAAAAATCAAATCAAGGTAATCGTGTTGTAAATTTAATTGGAGCACCTAAAAAATTATTAGCGACAATATTGATTGCTAATAATTTTATTAATGTCTCTATTGTTATGGTTTCGTATTATTTTACGAAAGGTGTATTTGCTAGTTCAGATCTCTCTGACACAGCAATGTTTTTAATCAATGCGGTTGGAGCAACTTTTGTAATATTACTCTTTGGCGAAGTGATTCCAAAGGTATACGCAACTAAACATAGTGTTTCGTTTTCAAAATTCATGAGCTCACCAATTTCATTCTTATCAATGATTTTTGCCCCTTTCAGTAAATTGTTGGTATCGAGTACAAGTATTATAGATAAACGTTTTAAGAAAAAAGTAGACAACATTTCTGTAGATGACTTGGAACATGCTTATGACCTCACGAAAGAGTCAGTTGAAACAATAGAAGAGAAGAAAATTTTGGAAGGGATTGTGAAATTTGGTCAAACAGATGCTAAACAAATCATGACTCCTAGACTTGATGTTATTGCCTTAGATCAGAAGATGCTTTTTAAAGAGTTGAGAGAAACTATATTAGAGGGCCGTTACTCTAGGTTACCGGTTTATTCTGAAAGTGTGGACAGCATTGAAGGTATTCTTTATGTAAAAGATTTATTAGTTTATTTGGATTCTGAAGAGAATGTTGATTGGGTCAAGTTGATTAGAGAACCTAAATTTATTCCAGAAAATAAAAAATTGGACGATCTATTAAAAGAATTTCAAACAGAAAAAACGCACATAGCAGTGGTGGTAGATGAATATGGAGGAACTTCTGGAATAGTAACGTTAGAAGATGTTCTTGAAGAAATCGTTGGAGATATTACGGATGAGTTTGATGATGATAATTTAATCTATTCGAAATTAGATGAAAATAACTATGTTTTTGAAGGTAAAACTCCTTTGATGGATATGTATCGAGTTATGGGGCTTGATGGGGATGAATTTGAAGAACAAAAAGGTGAATCCGATACCATTGCGGGATTTTGTTTAGAACTGGCTGGTAAGATTTTATTAAAAAATGAAAAAATAAGTTTTGAGAATTATACGTTTACTATCGAAGCTGCTGATAAAAGAAGAATAAAACAGGTAAAGGTTACTATAAAAAAAAATGGTAAAACAGAAGATAAAGGATGAAAAGGCTAGTGGCATATGTGCTTGTAATAGTAACTGCTTCAATGGGTTGTAGTGATGAGGAAAATGTTATTCCAAAGCCAAAAAGTTATTTTAGAATTGATTTTCCAGCGAAGTCTTATCAGGAGAATCAAGAAAAGTGTAATTCAAGTTTTGAAATTCCAACATATGCTTATGTTCAAAATAAAAAAGGACCTCGTGAAGGTGTGTGCTTTCAAAATGTTGTATTCCCATATTACAAAGCTTCTATGTATTGCACGTATTTAAAGTTAGATTCCAACTTATTTGAGCATACGGAGGAGTATCGTAATAAAGCATTTGAACACCAATCTCGAGCACAGGCAATTGATGAGAGATTATTTATTAATGAAGATAAAAGAGTTTATGGAACTACATTCGATATCAAAGGGGATGTTGCCTGTAATTATATATTTTACTTGACAGATAGTACAGATAATTTTTTTGCTGGTTCTGTCTTTTTTGAAGTCGTTCCAAATTATGACTCATTACAACCTGTTATTGAATTTTTAAAGGAAGATATTCAACACCTAATTGAGACTTTTGAATGGGAGAATAAACCAAGCGAATAGTTTTTTATATTAAAATTTCAGAAATAATGAGTCAGCAAAAAAAAGGAGATTTAACAATTAGAGTTTTAGCTATGCCTGCCGATACAAATCCATCCGGAGATGTTTTTGGAGGTTGGTTGTTATCTCAAATGGATATTGCCGGGGGTGTTTTTTGTAGGAAAATTGCAAAGGGAAGGGTAGTCACAGTTGCTATTGATTCTACAACTTTTAAATTGCCTGTTTTTGTCGGAGATACATTGTGTTGCTATGTGCACCTAATAAAAAAAGGAAGAACATCTATAACGGTTGGAATTGAAGCTTGGGTGAATCGAGAATTTGGAGAAGAGGGTTCTTCTATCAAGGTAACCGAAGGGGAGTACACTTACGTAAAAGTGGATGAGAAAAGGAGTCCTGTCCCAATTTAAGAATAAGACAAGGTTAACGTGATGTTAAATTTGACCTCAAGTATTCATCCCACTGAATTTACTGGCTGGTCCATCTTTGGGGCTTTTTTGATTGATTGAAGCATCGAGTAAAAGATTTAGTAAGCGTCCTTTTTTGCATACTTTTTTTGACGCAGGAAAAAAAGTATGAACCGATTATCTTTTATATAAAAATATTTATGATTCAAAAAAAAAGCGCTCTACTTGAAGAACGCCTTTTAAAAAGTAAATATAAAAGTGCTTAGTTAAAAGAAGGAATACCTGTTATGTCCAAGCCAGTAATCAATAAATGGATGTCATGTGTTCCTTCGTAAGTAATAACAGACTCTAGGTTGGCCATATGACGCATAATTGAATATTCGTTTGTAATACCCATTGCACCATGTATTTGACGAGCTTCTCTCGCAACTTTCAAGGCCATCTCAACATTGTTCCTTTTTGCCATAGAAATTTGAGCTGAAGTCGCTTTTCCATCATTTCTTAATTGGCCTAAACGGAGAGTTAATAATTGAGCTTTCGTAATTTCAGTAATCATTTCAGCTAGTTTTTTCTGAATTAATTGGAAACTGGCAATCGGTTTGTCAAATTGAATTCTTTCTTTAGAATATCTCAAGGCAGAGTCATAACAATCTAATGCAGAGCCAATAGCTCCCCAAGCAATGCCATAACGAGCACTATCTAAACATAGTAAAGGTGCTCCTAAGCCATCTTTATTTGGTAAAATATTCTTTTTGGGAATTTTCACATTGTTAAAAATTAGCTCTCCCGTAGTTGAAGCTCTTAAAGAGTGTTTTCCATGCATAGTAGGAGTTTCAAAACCTTCCATTCCCCGTTCTACAATAACTCCTTTAATTCTTCCTTCTTCGTTTTTTGCCCATACTACTGCAATGTGCGCAAAAGGGGCATTTGAAATCCACATCTTTGCTCCATTTAGGATATAGTGATCTCCTGCATCTTTTATGTTTGATAACATTCCCCCGGGGTTAGATCCATGATCTGGTTCTGTTAAGCCAAAACAACCGATGAATTCTCCAGTTGCTAATTTTGGTAGATATTTTTGTTTTTGTTCTTCGCTACCAAATTTCCATATCGGGTACATAACTAATGAACTTTGCACAGAAGAGGTAGAGCGCAAACCTGAATCACATCTTTCTAGTTCTTGCATGATTAAACCATAAGAAATTTGGTCTAAACCTGCTCCTCCATATTCTACAGGAATATAAGGTCCGAAACCTCCTATTTCTCCTAAGCCAGGTACTATTTGACTTGGAAATTCAGCTCTTTCATAATAATCCTCAATAATAGGGCTAACTTCCTTCTTTACCCATGCTCTGGCAGCATCACGAATTAATTTGTGCTCATCAGTAAGCAAATCATCCATGTTATAGTAGTCATGTGCTTCGTATCTATCTGTACTCATAATCTTTTCGTTTTATGGGTGCAAAGATAATCAATAGAACGGTACAAGGCATGATTTTTTTCAACAGTATTTCAAAGAAACTGTTACAAACTTAACAATCAGTTAACATTAATAAGTAAGTGTATATATTCATAATGATTTCGAGGATATAATGAAATTACAACCTAACCGTTAAAGAATTCTCTATTCCCTTTGAAATGACATTGCAGAATGTTTGAGCAGCTAGACTATTATTCCGATATTTGTTTTCCTCTGAAATAAAATAATGATTCCTAAAGAAACTATAGAGAAAATATTTGATGCAGCTGATATAGTTGAGGTTATTAATGATTTCGTAAATCTAAAAAAATCTGGTTCAAATTACAAAGGTAACAGCCCTTTCTCTGATGATAAAACACCATCGTTTATGGTTTCTCCTGCTAAAGGAATCTTCAAGGACTTTAGTTCTGGAGAGGGAGGGACGGTTGTCTCTTTTTTAATGAAACATGAGCACTTTACCTATCCAGAAGCTCTTCGCTGGCTGGCTAAAAGATACAATATTGAAATCGAAGAAGAGAAGCAATCGCCGGAGCAAATGGCTGCTCAAGGTGCTCGTGAAAGTCTGTACTTGGTGAATCATTTCGCAAGAGATTATTTTGCGAAGCAAATGTTGGAATCACAAGAGGGGAAGGCAATCGGGTTAAGTTATTTTAAAGAAAGGGGGTATAACGATGCTACAATTAAGAAATTCGAATTGGGATACTCACCTGATAATAGCAGTGCTTTAACAAAAGCTGCGCTTAGTGCGGGGTATAAGTTAGCGTATTTAGAGAAAACTGGATTGTCGAAAACGAATGAAAAAGGGAGTTTTGATTTTTTCAGAGGTAGAGTAATATTTCCTATACATAACCTTACGGGTAGGATTTTAGGGTTTGGAGGTAGAACGCTAAAAACAGATAAAAAAATAGCAAAATATTTCAATTCTCCAGAAAGCGAAATATACCATAAGAGTAATGTTTTGTATGGCCTTTATCAAGCAAAAGGAGCGATAATAAAACAAGATACCTGTTATTTGGTTGAAGGTTATACCGATGTTGTAAGTTTAAATCAAGCAGGAATTGAAAATGTTGTTGCCTCCAGCGGAACTGCTCTTACGGAAGGTCAAATAAAACTAATAAAAAGATATACAAACAATATTACCATTCTCTATGATGGTGATAGTGCTGGGATAAAAGCTTCTTTTAGAGGAATTGATTTGATTCTTGAACAAGGAATGAACGTAAAAGTCGTTTTATTTCCCGATGGTGAAGATCCAGATAGTTATTCTAAAAAAGTTGGAATAACAGAGCTCGAGGACTATTTGCGGAAAGAATCAAAAGATTTTATTCGTTTTAAAGCGTCTGTATTGTTAAATGATGCAAAAGACGATCCTTTAAAAAGAGCTGAGACAATTAAAGATATTGTTAAGTCCATAGCTATTATTCCAGACCAGATTATAAGGTCTGTGTATATTAGAGAAACAAGCCAACTTTTTGATATTAGTGAAAAGGCTCTTTTAAGTGAGGTTAATAAAATTTTTGCCAAAAAAAGGTCGTCTCCCTCTCAACATCAGCAACAAGAAATAGAGGTTGTCCAGCCAACGGCACCCTTGCAAAAAAGAGAATCAAGTGACGGAAGTCATGGGTTGGATGATCAGGAAAAAGATTTAATCCGATTGATGCTTACATATGGGGCAATAGGTATCGAGATAGAAATTGAGGCTCAAGAAAGTGAAGAAATCAAAAAAGAAGAAATTCCATTAGCTCAATACATCATAGAAGAACTTTTGACCGATGAATTGAAATATGTTAATGAGACCTATCAAAGTATTTTTGATGAGTTTTTGGAAGGTATTGAAAATGGATTGATTGTTAATGATAAACACTTTTTTCAAAAAGAAGAAGCTACCCTTAGTACTATGGTTGTTGATTTAACAATGCCTAAAGATTCGGTTAGTGAAAACTGGGAAAAAAAGCATCGTATTTTCCCCCAAGAAGAAAAGCATAAACTGAAACAAGCTGCCGTAGAATCAATTTATATGTACAAACTTCGTGTTACTGAGAATATGATTAACGGAAAACAACTTGGGTTGAAAACTGAGAAAGAGGAGAAAGAAATATATAGTCTTTTGGAACAAATTAAACAACTTAACCAAATAAGAAATACCTTTGCATCTAAACTAGGAATCATTATTACAAGATGAGCGCTTTCTTTGATTATAGATTGTTCAGCTACTTTGAGCAAAACTTTACTGTTTCCAACTTAATATTGGTTTGTCTAGTTATTACTTCAATTTTCTTTTTTAGAAAATACCTTAGTAAAAAATTCCGGAGACTTTTGCTGAAAAGAGATTGGAAATTAGGAAATGGCAAGGAAAAAATTGTTCATATACTTCTTAGTCAATCTATATTGATAATTGGCACTTTATTGTTGATTAGCTCATTGGGCTATGGGAATAATGATTTTTCATTGAATAGTATCCTTGATCTTTATCTTTTAGAAATCGGCGATTTCAAATTATCATTAGGGCAGTTAATTGCCGTTGTTGTCTTAATTTTTCTTTCTAAAGTTTTCCTGAATCTTTCAAAGGTTGTCATCTTCAAAGCGACAAACGGAAAAGAGTGGATAGATGAAGGTAGACAGTTTACCATAATTCAGTTAACGAAATACTTTGTTTACATCATCTTTGCAATGCTGGTCGTAAAAAGTCTAGGTTTTGGATTAAATTCTCTATTCTGGGCGAGTTCTGGACTGCTTCTTGGGCTAGGGATGGGACTGAAGGACATGTTTACAGATGTTGTTTCTGGATTTATATTGTTGTTTGATGGGAGTGTGAAAGTTGGAGATATAGTAGAGATGGGAGATGTGATTGCTCGTGTTGAGAAAATTAACATCCGAACTTCGCATGTTAAGTCAATGGATGGGAAAATCATTGTACTACCAAATTCGAAATTAACTGAAGATAATGTAATAAATTGGACTATAAGTGATAAAGTTACTCGTTTTCACATTACAGTTAGTGTAGCGTATGGAAGCGATACTGAAAAAGTGCGAGAACTTCTTTATCAATGTGCGTTAAATCATAAATTGGTAGACAAACATCGTGAAATTATTATCATGTTTAACGATTTTGGGGATAGTGGGTTGGAATTCGAATTGTATTTTTGGGCTGCTCGAACATGGGAAATAATGGTGATTAAAAGTGATTTACGTTTTGCTATAGATAAATTGTTTCGGGAGAGTGGAATTACTATTCCTTTTCCTCAAAGAGATTTGCATATTGTTTCAGATAGCCGGAACAAAGAAACTACATCTCTTTAATGTCTTTAATCATTAACTGAAGAGTGTATCTATTATTATAATAATTTTTGTCTAAAGAAAATGCTGCTTGAAACGGTTTTTCATTTTCAATAATCGTTATTTTTTCTCCTAATCCAAAAGCAATTCCGTTTAGAGGAAGGTTTTCTCCTTTTTGTTTTGCACTGATTTTTAAGTGTGTTTCTCCAACAATTCTACTCCATCCTTTGAAGTCATAAAGGTCCTTTATGATAAATGTAGGTTTCATGTTCCCAGGTCCAAATGGAGCAAATTGTTCTATTATTCGGTATAGTTTAGGAAAAACATCTCCTTGTTTAGAAGGTTTAATATCTTCTGTTGAAAGTGTGCCGTCAATCCCAATTTCTCTTGTCTGCTGCTCTTTAGTTATTGTAGTGGAAACAACCTCTTCAAACCGTTTTCGGAAAGCTTCCACATTTTCAACTTTTAAGGAAAGTCCTGCAGCATA
>Ga0206130_10003843_pt1 | contig 19110 bp, 13 predicted proteins | sample Helgoland_Spring_9_FD_148637 | JGI IMG/M metagenome (GOLD analysis project Ga0206130, IMG submission 148637) | Pelagic subsurface seawater microbial communities from Kabeltonne, Helgoland, North Sea - Helgoland_Spring_Bloom_20160512_1 | ecosystem: Environmental > Aquatic > Marine > Epipelagic ... | reverse complement strand
TTGACTTCTTTCATTTTGAACCTGTTTTAATCTTTCATTTGGATCAATACTATCATCAAAATTATTCATCATTTGTTGTTGTTGATTATTATTATTCATCATTTGTTGTTGTTGATTATTATTATTCATCATTTGTTGTTGATTATTATTATTCATCATTTGTTGTTGATTATTATTATTCATCATTTGTTGTTGATTATTATTATTCATCATTTGTTGTTGTTGATTATTATTATTCATCATTTGTTGTTGATTATTATTATTCATCATTTGTTGTTGATTATTATTATTCATCATTTGTTGTTGATCATTATTATTCATTTGTTGTTGTTCGTTATTATTTGTCATTGGTTGTTGATTGGATAAACCGGAACCTTGAATACTTGAAACGCCACTAAATGCTGTATCTAAAGATGTTCCAACATTGTCAATTCCCCCCCCTTGAACAAATGATGAACCGGGTTGATAATCATTTTGCTGTTGATTAGGTTGTTGTTGTTGATTAGGTTGTTGTTGGTTATGTTGTTGTTGTTGATTAGGATTATATTGTTGATTTTGTTCTGTGCTTCCAGCAATACCAAGCCATTCAGCGGTTTCTTTATTTAAAGAAAATTCATTTGGTGAATTGGGTGTAAATTGTTCTAAATCTCTTTTTTGCATTTCTATTCTTTCAGACAAACTGTTTGCATAATCTTTTTTTGATAAATTATTAGTTCCTGGGTCTAAATTATTTATTTTTTCATATTTTCCAGTTGCGGACATAATCATACCTGTGCTATTTCCCACATCAACAATAGGTGCATATTCATTTCCTCCAGAAAAACTAAAAGCATTTAAATTTTCCATATCATTTTTTTGTTGATTATTTGGATTATTTGATTCTCTTAACATTTCATTTGGATTTCTAAAAGTATTAAATTTTTCTTGGTTAGTTTTAGGCTGTAGTGTTTGATAACCTTCATTTGTTTGTTTTCTTTTATTTTTCATTTTAGAAATACAATTACTTAAACATTTGGCATTTAATTTTTCAATACTTTCCTTACAAGGTTTAAGTTGATAACCATATTTATTATTTACTTCAACTATAGTATCTTTTACAATAGTATTACAATTTTTAATAAGAGAAATAGTTTGTTGATTATTTTCTTTTAATTGAAATCCACATAATTCAATCAGTTTTTTTGTTAATAATTTTGTATTATCATTGGAATATAAATACTTTTCCATTGTATTAATATGTAATTACCATTTATAAAAAATAAAAATAAAAAACGAAAAAACTTTATATATAATTTTATATTATAATTATAATGAGTAATCAAAATAATATTAGAAATGGTATTTATAATACTTTTAATTCTACACCAGATCAACAACAATTTGTAAGAAATTATTCTTCTTTTCAACCAAATAACACTTTTTATGATACACGTAATGTAGTTAATTCTTATAATCAAAATATGAATGCAAGATCTCAAAATAATTTAAATGACAATTTTACAAATGCACAACCAATAAAAAAACAAACAGATTTTACTTTTCAAAATAATACATTAGATCCTAATTTAAATTCAAATTTATTGGGAGAAACCTTAAGAGATTTCAGAATTAATATTGATAGTAATAGTAGAAATTTTAAGCTATATCCAAATTCGTATAATTATACAGTTTTTTTTGGTCCTATAACAAATAGCACTTATCCATTATTAGATAATATTACATTAAAAAATAGTGAAGATATTAAAATATATGATATAAATAAAAATTTTTTAATGGATTATTCTGAAAAACTGAAACATTCCGTTGAACCATTTATAACAAGAAATTTTACAAATGTAAAATATTGTAGAATAGATCAATTAATGTTGTCTAAATATAATAAAGTTACATTGAATAAAAATTATTTAAATTATCCAACAGATGAAGAAAAAGATGATATTGATTTTGTTGTTAATGATGTTAAAAGAATTTGTAAATATAATTTTCCAAAAATTAGATATATTCCTGATATGCATATAGAAAATTCATTATATATGGATAGGTATATATTATTAAAAATTCCTGAATTAAGTGATGGTCGAAATTTATCCACAAGGTCTCTTCAAGCTTACACAATTTATCCAGATAAATTTTTTTGTTTTAATTGGTTGGGAAAACCATATTTTGCTTTAAAAGAATGGGACGATAGTTCTTTAGGAAATATTAATAAATTAACAATTGAATTATATAATAGTGATGGAAAACCATTAAAAATAGATAATGATGATATTTTATATGAAACTAAATTTATTAAAAATATTCCTTTATTAAATCCAAAAGTTCCATTAAAACAAAATGCTGAAAGAGATACAATATTATTTTACACAAGAAGAATGAATGATATAATTAAAGGAATTGTTTTAATTAATTATTGCAATAAAAAAGTTATTGATTTTTACAATGATGATAATATTAAAATATATATTGGTGATTATAGAATTGACAGTATGGCGGATGAATTGGATAAATTCGTTGATAAAAAGAACACTTTTAAAACTGTTAAAATTTATAATAAACAAAATGATTTAGTTGATGTTAATATTGATAATTTTTTAAATAATGTTTTATGGTTTAATTATGAAAAAAATAATAATTTAAATCCTGAAATATTACATAATTTTGAAATATTATTTAATATTTATAAAGATAGTGTTTATTATATTTTAGAAAATTTAATTAATGAAATTTGTTATTTACCAATTAACCGTTATTATCAAAATAATATTAGTTTAGTTATATCTTGTGCTACTAATCATTTAAATACTAAAATTGGTTATGAAAATGGAAATTAAAAAATTGAAAATATTTTATTTTTAAATAAATAAAATATTCAACAATGATACAAATTACAACTGTTGTAAGAAATTTTATCAAATATAACACTTTTAATATTTCAAATGATAAATTAATAAAAATTATTAAAGAAGAAATACCTGAATTTTACTATTATTTACAAAAATGTGAAGATGAAATTGAATACTTTGATTTTACACTTAATTTTTTCATTAATGATTATTTATTTCAAATGAATAATATTATGATTGATAATAATGATTACATTGAATATAATAATATAGTATTAAAAAGAATATTTTTAATATTAGTTGATAATTTATTTAAAATAAAAAATTGAAAAAATATGTTTTTCAATGTTATTATCTTAGTTAAAAAAATAGAATAATGTCATCTCTTACTAATTTTGAGTTTTTTAAAGGTGTTTTATACCTTAAAACAAGTAATTTTCCCCTCAATAGAGAATTATATGATATTCATGTTCAAATTGATGCTTATCATCGCAATGAACTGTTTTTACAAGAACAAGAACTTTTGGATTCTGTTTTAAACATTCCAATATTCATTCTTGAAGTCAAGCAAATATTGACTGAAGAAGAGCAGTCTTCTTTGGATATTTGGAATGATATTGATACTTGGAAAGGTCTTTGTTTAGAAGCACAGAAAGATATTTTTGAACATATCTTTAATCCAGATATTATTCTTTGTTTTGAAGAAGATAACCAAATTCAAGAACACGAAAGAGTGATGATGAGGTATGAAGATTATTCCGCAAAATCTGTCGAAGAGTTGGATGATGAAATTGAAGAACATGAAAGAGTGATGATGGGATATGAAGATCATCCAACACAATGTGTTGAAGAGTTGGAAAGAATGGTGGAAGATCATGAGAATTTTATGTTGGGGTTTCAAGATTATCCAGCAAAAACGGTTGAAGAATTAAATAAAGAAAAAAAAGAATTCTTTGAACTTATGTATCAAAATATTCTTTCTAATTTAAATTTGTCTATTCAAGATTTTTTAAATTTTAGTTCTCAAGTTGATGATGTCTTTGATGAATTTGAAGAAAAAGAGCTTGGATTTATTAAGGATAATATTCTTATAAATTTCATTAAAATTCATTTAAATGTTTTTGATTTTCTTGATAGATTTGAATTATCAAATCTCTTTTTGTTTCGTAAAATGATTTTATTACAAATGAAAATTCTTTCTTATGAAGAAGAGACTATTGCAGTTGGGAAAACAGAAAGAGGAAAAATTGAGATGATATTGAATAAAAAGAAAATTAATCAAGAATGTTTAAAACAAATTAAGAGAAAAATAGGGAGATTTATTTCAAATGGAAAACTTGAAGTTCAAGGACAAGATGGTAGTTCTTTGTTTCAACCAGAAGATATTTTTTGAGTTTGTTCTTTTTTTGTAGAAAATTGTTTGTGTTTTTTGAAGTTTAATAGTGTTGTTTATTTATATATGATATGTATGTATTTAATTTAGTATAAGTAATAAAAATTGATAAATAAAAAATAATATATAATTATAATAGCAAAATGAGTTCTAATAATCGTTTAATGAAAATATATACAGATACAATTCTTAATACAAAAGAATTGTTAAATCCAGAACAAATGGATAATGATATAACAAATCATATTAAAGAGAATTTAAAAAATCATTATGAAAAAAAATGTTATAAACAATATGGTTATATAAATAAAATTTATAAGGTTGATGAAATAGAAGAAACATTAATTAATCCTGAAGATATTTTGTCTTCGCAACAATTTAAAGTTAAATTTAGTTGTCAATTATTTTTTATTATAAATGAAAAAGAAATAATATGTAAAATGGATAGAATTACACCTAAAATTAATACAGCAATCAATGGACCAGTTAAGGTTATTATACCACCTGATTTAATTAATCCCAATAAATTTTTATTGATCAATGATTGTTTGAGAATTAAAGAAACAACTGAATTATTAAAAAAAGATATGTATGTAAAAATTTTGATAAAAGGTAATATTTTTTCAGATAAAAGCAATGAAATTACAGCAAAAGGTATTTTATTTGATTTAGCCACACCAGAAGAAATTAAAGAATATTATGATATGGATAATAAAGATGATGAAATTGATGATTATGATGTTATTTAATTAAACATTAATTTATTTTTATTTATAAGAACAGTCATTATATATAATGAATAATATTTGTAAATAAAAATATATTTAATTAAATAAATAATATGATTTTATTATAGAAAGTTATGAATTATAATTATAATAAATCAAATAAAATTTTATATTGTATTAATTGTAATAAAAAAGGACATCATCAAAAAAAATGTATTTATCCATTAATTTCAAATGGATTAATATCATTTAAAATAGATAATTTTGAGAATGATAAAATAAATGATTTGCAGGAGCATATATATAATAGGTTTAATGTTAATAGAAATACATTAATAGATAATTTATCAAAAATTGTTGATATAAACAATATAAATAAGGATATTAAATTTTTATTGGTTCAGAGAAAAAATTCATTAGGATATATAGAATTTTTAAGAGGTAAATATAATGAGAATATTATTAATTGTGATTTAGAAAATGAAAATTTAAATAATCCAAGTGTAAATTATTTAATTAAACAAATGACAGAAAACGAAATAAATAATATATTAAATAAAGAGTTTGATGATTTATGGAATGAAATGTGGAACTCTTCAGGGATACATAATCAATATCATTTTAATGAATATACTAATTCTAAAAGCAAATTTTACAATGTTAGAATAAAATATAAAAAAGAAGAGTTTGAAAAATCAATTTATAATTTTAATGAATGGGGATTTCCAAAGGGCAGAAGAAATAAAAATGAAAATGATTTAGATAGTGCAATTAGAGAATTTAATGAGGAAACAAATATTAATAAAGATGATTTAGAAATATTTATAAAGTGCAAATTTTTAAGAGAAAATTTAACTGGAACAAATGGTGTTAAATATATACATAATTATTATTTATCTTATTTAAATAATTACGAAAATAATAAAATAGATGATTATGAAATAGGAGATATTAAATTATATTCTTTAGATGAAATTTTAAAAATATTTAGACCTTATCACATTGAAAAAATAAAAATTATTAAAACAATGTATTTAATTATCAATGATTATTTAAATAAATAATTTTTTTAGAACAAATATAATAAATAAAATTATTTATTATACAATTTATATGAAAGATGTTTTATTATTAAACAATAATTTAAATAATTTATATAATATAGAAAAGATAAATTTTAAATTATTTAAATTAGTTAATAGTGGTGAATGGAAAGAAATTATTAAAATAATAAAAAAAAATAAAAATGTTGATTATAATATAAAAGACAGTAAAAATATTTATTTTTTAGAATATCTTATTCTTTTTAATAAGTATGAAATTATAAAATTAATAATAAAAGAATTAAAATTAGATATTGTTGATGAAAATAATAGAAGTATTCTTTACAATATAATTAAATTTTCATATAATGAAATACTTAAAATCATATTAGAAGAAAACAGTAATAATATTGGATTAAATATTAATGAAATTTATGACAACAATAATAACAATTCATTAATGTATTGCATACAATTTAATAATATTGAAAGCTTAAAAATATTATGTGATTATGTTAATAATTTTAATATTAAAAATAACGAAGGTTATAATGCCTTACATATCAGTGTCATAAATAATAATTTTAGTATATTTAAAATATTGACAAAATACTATAATTTAAACACTTTAACTAATGATGGTGAAACACCTTTACATTTATCAATTAAAAATAATAATTTAGATTTTGTAGATTTTCTATTGAAATCAAATATTAAATTAAATATCACTGAAAATAAATATAATTTATCACCATTACATTATATAGCTATTTCTAATGATATAAATTTATGTTTATTAATTGAAAAATATATTAATTTATTTGATGGTAATATACAAGATAAAAGTGGTAATATTTTTTATTGTTATTTTATTGAAAAAATATCATTACTAAATAAAAATGATGTTTTAAAAATGTTTAATATATATAAACAAATAACATTTAATTACAACATTTTTAATATTGATAGAAATATACCTTTACATTTAATATTAGAAAAATTAAATATATATAAAAATTATAACAATATAATTGATGATGTTATAATTAATAGCGATTTAAATATTCAAAACAATTATGGTGAAAGCCCGTTATTTTTATTAGTTAAATACGATTACTGGGAAAATGTGAAAAATATTTTAGAAAAAAAAAAATTAGATATTTTTATATTTAATAATAAAAGAGAAACTATATTTAAATATTTAGACAAAAATAAAATTAATGCTTTTTTAGAATTAACCACAAAAAGCTATTTATACATTTTGTCTTCAACTAATAAAAATTATTATTTATCAAACGATAATAATTGTAAAGATTCAATTCAAAGTAATAAAAAAAATAATTGTCATAAAATTATCTTAGATAGAATAACAGATTGTGTTAATGTATTTATTAATAAAAATATTATTATGAATAAAATGTTTTCATATCCAAAAACAAAATTATATCCTAAATTAATTGACAATTATCCAGAAGTTAATATTTCTTCATACTCTACAACATCTATTAACATATTCTCTGGATTATTATATTTAAGTAAAAAATATAAAAACACTAAATCATCAATTAATTTAATTAAACAAAATACAGAATTAATTAATTTTAATAATAATTATTTCGAATTTATTAACTATTCTCTGTATTGGAAAAATTATAAATTTATTAATGATATTAATGGTCTATATTCTTATATTAACCAAATTAAAGATAAAACTAATTTTTTTATTATACCACTTGGTATAGAATTATTTGATTCAAAAGGATATAAAGGACACTCAAATTACCTAATATTTGATTTTAAAAATAATAGATTAGAACGTTTTGAACCTTATGGATCAGAACCACCCCAATCAATGAATTATGATAGTAATTTATTAGATAATGTTTTAGAAAATTTTGCTTTGCAATTTAATTTAGAATATCTACCACCAAAAAAATATTTGCCTAAAATTTCTTTTCAATATAAAGAAATTTATGAATTAAAAAGTAATTATATTGGAGACCCAGATGGTTTTTGTTCTGCTTGGAGCACTTTTTGGATGGAAATAAGATTATCACATCCTTCTATAGATATTTATAAGTTAGAAGTTATATTAAATAAAGAAATTATTAATAATAATATTAGTTATAGAAATTTAATAAGAAATTATAGTAAAAATATAACTGATGTAAGAGATAATTTTTTAGAAAAAATAAATTCAAATATTAATGATTGGAATAATGATAAAATTACAAAAGATAATGTATTAAAATTAGAAAAATTAATTAAAAAAAGTTTAATCTAATTTTATAAAATATGAAACAAAATTTTTTATTTCACTAACATTCAATACACGATTAACATCTGTTTTAATTATTTCAGATAATTCTTCATTTAAAATAAAATAATTTTGTATTATCAATCTATTATTTTCTAAGTAATTAATAAATAACACCAATAATTCATTTATATTATACTTTTTTGTTTTTTTAATATTTAATAAATTTCTTATTTTACTCTTTATTAAATACTTTTTATTATTATCAATATCATTTTCATTTTTTTCTATCTTAAATAATAATTCTTCATTAAATTTAACAATTTTTTCATCTTTTTTATAAAATTCTGTATTTATAATATTTAAATATATTTTGGCACTATATTTTTCAAGTAATCTATCTAATATTTGCATATCTGGTTTAGTATGATCTATTAAATATTTAATAATATTTCCATTTTCATATAAATTACAAGCATATAATAAATGCTTATGTTCTAACTTTCCACCTGCTTCAATAATCTTTTTAATATGGTCCATATTATTATATTTACAAACCTCAGTAACTATTTCATCTGTTGGAACGCAATTAATTTTATATGGAATAAATTGATTTATAGAACAACATAATAATAATTCATCATCTATAGGAATATTATGTTCTACCTTAATCTTTTTATATATTAAAAATTTTAATAATATTTTATCAATTTTTATATTATTTAATTTAATAAATATATTAATATTAACATTATGAATTTCTTTTTTTTCAATAAGCTCTTTTAATTTTTTAACATCAAATTTAATATATTTATGATTTTTATATATATCATCAATTATATCTTTATAATTATTATAATCAATCTTAAATAGATATAATAATGTCTGATACAACCATTTTTCTGGAATTTTATCGTTTATATTAAAGTAAAAATCCGTAATTAGTTGTTTAATGTGAATAATATAATAATAAAAATCAATTCTACTATTATTATTAATTAATAATAAAAATAATGTTATTTTAGTTTCATCAGATAATATATGAGAATTAAACATTTTAAACATTTTTTTATTAAAATTAAAATCATTACAACTTAATATATGTGTTATTAAATTTTTATACATTATTTTATTGTCTTTCAGTATAATTAATGTTAATAATTTTATTCCATTTTCTTCACTATTGCATATTAATTTAGAATAGTGTCTTTCATATGTTACACATACAAAATTATTTAATAAAATTTGATTTTTAATACATTCAAAAAAGTCATTTAATATTTCAGGTGTGCCGTTAATAAAATAATCACGAAATTTATTAAAAATAGTATTTTGAACATTTTTTTTCTTACTCACATATTTAATAATTTTTCTTATTTTATCTTTAATAGTTGGAGTATTTAGTTTATTTGAATGGTAATTATATCTATCACCTGGAATATCAACTAATATTTGATGTAAATTATTAAAATCAACATCACTTATATTGCCATTATCTATTTTGAAAGAATATATAATAATTTGTTTAATTAAATCATCATAGTATTTATAACTCATCTTAATAAATATTTAATAGTATTTATTGTTTATTTTCAATTTTTATATATTTTTATAATTACAACTATTATTACTATTATTATTAAAATATAATATAATAAGTAGTTATTTTTATTGCTATAATTAATTTCTTTCAAAACATCTTCCAATGTCATTAATTTTAAACCATTATTTTTTGCAATAGAATTACGTATATTTAATAACCAGTTTAATAAATTGTCCTTTGAATTAAAAACATTACTATCAATATTCATTAATTTCTTATTATAATTTATTCTGCAACCATAACAAGGCAAAATATCCTTTAATGAAATAAAAAAATTCTCATATATTTCTCTTTTATTAATATTATAAGTTAATGCTATTGAAAATAAAAATATCCAACCCGATTTGCCCCAATCCATTGGATCTATAGATGTTATATTTTCAATGTTATTAAGTGAATAATTCATATAATAACTCCAATAAAAAAATATTTAATTATATTGTAAAATAATATTTGCATAAGGCTCAAAATCAGAATTCTTATCCTTTAATTTTAAATAATAATTTTCATCACTATTTACCAAATTATTTTTATTATATTTTATAACTTTTCTTTCTTCAAATAATTTAACTACATTTTCGGGTATATACATTATATTAGTTATTTCATTAGTTTCAGTTGGATTTTTCATAGTTGGAATATAAAATATAAAATTGTGTAAATATATTATACTTACATCAGTAATTAAATTTTTATGTGGTTTCATAATCATATAAACATCAGTTAAATCTTGATCGTAATATTTTATATATAATGGAACATTATTTAATTTTTTTAATAATTGTTTTGAATAATAATAAATAGTTATATAACTAAATAAATCATATTTTTCTAAATAATATTTTGAAGTATCAAAATTGCTATTATTAATATTATATTTATCCAAATTACAAAAAACATATTGAAATTTAATTTTCATTTTATTATAATTTCTTAAAATATTAATATAATATTGTTTTAATTCTTCATTTTGTAATTTTAATTCTTCAACTTTAGAATATGTATAATTATCTATTTTATTATCTATTTCATTAATATTATTTTTATCTATTAATTCTTCTAATGATTGATTTACTTTATGATTAAAATTATTACAATTTAAATCAAAATATAATTCAGTTTTAATATTTTTTGATTTAAATATAAAATCACATTTTACATCATTTCTTTTTATTGTTTTTAATCTTAATTCATTTTTTTCATTAATAATCATAAGTATCATATTATGAATTAAATATTTTTGCTTTTTTGCATTATGTAAAATAAATGAATTACAATGTAAAATACTAATAATATTAATTATTTCCATACCTGAGTTTTCATCTTTATCTACAAATAATTTTTTTATTTCTAATACTCCACTACCAAATGGTGTTATTTCTGTTTTATCATTTAATAATTTTAATTTTTTTAAATAATCAAATATTATATTTATTCTATTTTTATAATTGTCTTTTTTAGAAATAATTATTTGTGTTTTATCATCTCTAATTATTAAATCTTCATTTGGACTAACAATATAAAATTTACATTCTTCATCTTTTAATTGTTCCATATCAAAACCACCATCATTATATGGGTATATAATATCACGGTTGTTTATTAAAATTTTGGGTTTAAAATTAAATAATTCTTCATTTGATATATTATTATTAATATATTTATTATATACATATTGATTTTTAATAAATGGTAATAATTTACTAATATTATTAACTAAATAAGGGTCATTTGTTTTATCTATAAATATTGTATTGGTTGTTGTTATTAAATCAACAATATTATTAATAATTTCTTCAGTTGTTATAGGATATAAAATTTTTTCTTCCAATGTTTCAAAATCATATGTAGTAAAATAAAAACCATTTTTTGTTCTGCCCACACGCCCTTTTCTTTGCAAAGCATTTGGCAATGCAATAGGTTTTTCTTGAAGCTCACTTTTAAAAGTATCGTAATCAAATATATTTTTCTTTTGTTTTCCTGTATCAATTACAAATGATAAATTATCAATAGTAATACTGGCTTCTGCTACATTTGTAGAAACAATTATAAATCTTGAATATTCTCCATTAATTTTAATTTCTGGATTATCTTTCATATCTTTATAATTATTAATATTATTCATTACAAAATCTTTAGTAAATTTTATTTCATCTACTTTCATACCTTGAATATGGTTTTTTAGTTCATCATCTAATTCAGAGTAAAAAGGAAGAGCTAAAATATTACCATAACTAGTATTACTATTTATTTTTTTAACAACATCCATAATTTCTTTTTTTCCAGTTTGAAACAATAAAACATTACCTTTGTCTGGATGACTAATAATATATTTATTTAATATTTCTATATAATCATCACCTTCTTTAAATGGTGTTTGTTCTATACTATAATTTGTTGTTTGAAATGGTGCAGACATATGAATTCTTTTATCAACAAAATACCTATTAAATAATATCCCTTCTTTCATTTTATTTTTATTATAAACACTTAATGGGTATTTGTAATTATCATCAATTTTACTATAATAATTTCTATAAATAATTTCATCATATTCCATTGTAGCACTAATAATTCCAAGTGTTATTTGATTATTAATATAAACAGCAAATTTAACTAATGTTAAAATAACATTCATATTAACACTATTTTCATGTGATTCATCAACTAATAACATATCATATAAATTTGTATCTTTAATATTATATTTAACCATATCTTTTAAAACATAATTAGTCTTTAATTCTGATAATAATGAACCATCTGTAGTAAATCTTAATGTTAAATGTGGATAATTATCAACAATTTTAGCTTTTGATGTTTTATATTGAATATAATTAACTGATTTTTTTTCAAGTTTATCTTTTGCATCTAAACCTAAACTATTATTAATTCTATCTGCATTACCAGTTGTTGGACCAATTCTTGGTTCAGTACATATTACAATAGCGTAATTATTATAATTAATAATTTTTTGGGCGTATAACATCATAAATGGATATACAGATGATTTACCAGCACCAGTAGCTCCAGTGACATACATAACACGATTATGTATAAAATGATGAAATTGTTGAATTTGACAAATCCAATTACCACCAAAATTAGTATACCAAGTGCTATTTATCATATTATTTAAACTATCTTCATTATATTTTTCATTATTTACAAAATTATAAGAATTTACATAGTCATTATTTTCTTTATGTTTAAATAAATTTTCTTTAATATAACTTCTCCACTTATTTCCATCTTTATCTTTATTTGGCATTAAATTTTTATCGCTATTAATTGGATTATACACAAAATGTGTAAATATACCATTAAAAACTAATGTTTCAAAAATAATAACAGGAATTGTTGTATTATTATCATTTGAATTAGATAATTTTGAATTAATATCATTTTGTAATTCATTAATTTCATTAGGAGATTTATTAGGATAAAGACGCTTTAAATTACCCTTTATACTAAACCAATTAATAGAATTTAATTTTTTAATAAATTCTTCTTTAGCATTATCAGTTAATTCATTCCAACTTGATGAAATAGAATATGGAACAAATTCATCTTTTTTTTGATAATTAACTAATGATTTAAAATAATTATAAAATGTTTTAAGTGTCATATTAGGATTTTTATTTTGAAATTTATTTAAATAATTTTGTGTGGTTTCAATATTTATATGTTCTTCTTTATTATAAAAATAATCATTCATACAAACATTTCCATACCAAGTATATTTAAATTGTTGAATACATTCAAATATATAATTATATATATTATCAAAATGAATATTCTTATCATTAAATAATAATTTTAAACAGTGTATTTGCTGGTCTTCACTTGTTTTAAAAAATTCACCAAAATCTTCATTAATATTTTCTTTATCGAAATCTTTAGTATTAAAATTATTTTTAATGCAATTTTTAACTATTTCTTTTACTTCATTGATTTCTCCTTTTTTATAATTGTAGTAAAATAATAACAATGATTTAATTTTAAGAATATTATTTTGATTTCCTAACTCTTCCCATTTAATCAAGACTTTATTATATTTTTTGGATTGTTTAAAATTATTTAAATCAACAGTAGTTATATCTGAAATATCTAAATAATTACATAACCAAACTATATTAGGCAATATAACATTATTATCATATGTATCATAAATCATCCATTTAATTTTTTTAATATCATCATATAGAAATTGTTTAATAACACCATATATAGTATCATACCCAATTTTGCAATTAAATTTACTAAAAGAATTCAGTTTAAAAAGAGTATTAAAATTTTCAAATTCCTTACTATTTTTATAATTTTTTTTAGTATAAGGAAAAATATTAATCCAATTTGCTAATAATTTACCATTAATTTTATATAAAGTTTGTTTTATTAAATTTAATGAATTTTCAAAATATTCTTCTTTATTAACTTGCGAATGGTCTATGTAATATGTTGATGCAAAAATTGTTTTTGCCGTATTTGTTGAATTATTAAATATTTCATTTAAATCATTAAGCTTATTACTATCATTAAGTTCATAATATGGAAATAATAGAATAAATAAACTCATAATATCATTACAATCATTTAATAAAAGTTGGTCTATAAAATGTTCGTCATAATAATATTTAAAAAGTTCATTTATAGTTAGTTTTAAATATTTAATTATTAATTGTTTATCATCATTATTAAGTTTAATAAAATGTTTATTAATTAAAGTATTTAATTTATTATTAATAATTGCAATATCATTATTATTCATTATATTATAAATATAATATATATTTTATAATAGATTATGAATGAAGATGACGAAAATCCTTATAAGATATTTAATGACAGAAGATTTTTTTTAGATAAAATATATGAAATAAAAACATTTGAAGATGTTGTAAATTATATAAATAATAATAATTTACCAATTCTTACACAGGATAGAATATTGGATTTTTCTTTTAATATTTTTATTAATGATGATTGTTTTCCAAATGAAGAATATATTAATATGGTTAAAAAATGCTATATAAAAATATACAATAAAGAATTAAAAAGTAAAGAATTAAAAGATATTATAATGAAATATAAACATAAAGATAATAAACATTCATTAAATTATATTTTACAAAGTTTAAAATAAATTATAGTATTATTTATATAATGACTATTGTTTATACTATGCCACCTGTTAATTATCCAAAATTATATTTTAAATCATATCCCAGAACATATTTTTCAGACCCTTTAGTTAATAAACTTATGAATTTATTTGATGTTACTAAAAAAGATACAACTGATGCTGATTGTTTAAAGAATTCTATATTTTTATATGATAATCCTCTTGTATATGATAATAGAAAAGTTAAACTAAAATATTCATATCCATCTCTTGACAATGATAAAAAGGTCATTAAAACAATTGTTAAATATTATTATCATAAATTATTAGATAAATATATTCAAGATAATATGTATGATTTATTAGGATATTTAAAAGTTGAAGGTGATGATGTTGAATTTATTAAATCAATGAAAGAGTATAAAGATGATATTCAACCATCATATAAAGATTTATTAAAGATGAAATTTATTAAAGATAAAATGTTAAGTAGAAGATTAGTATATAAATTATTAAAAATGTTTAATAAGAAAGTAAATGGAAAATGGTATAAACTTGGTGAAACTGATATTGAAGAATATGTTGTTAAATTTTTACATAAAAAGTTAAAGGAATTATTTGAAAGTCAAGTTAAAGGTTAAACAATTAAAATTTAACTGCAATATGATAAACTATAATATACGTGTCCTGTATTTATATTTCTTACAAGATGTTTATAATGTTTATTATATTTATCTTTAATATTTTTTTTTAATTTATTATTTATTGATGGCAATGAATAATGGTATATTATTAGTTGTAAAAAGAAATCTAAATCTTTTATTTTATCTTTTAAAGAAGTCATAATAATTTATATAAAAATAAAATTATAAATATGGATGAATATTTTTTCCAAATTTATTTATTAATGCATTGAATACTTCAATATTATTTTTAATGCTAGATAATGTTAATGCTGTATGATTATGTTTTTTATTTAAATGTTGTGGAAAACAGTCTTCACCCAATTCATTTATAACTTTAATAATAAATTTATTTGGAAAATTGTGGTTTATTAATTCTAACAAAAATGTATTATAATTATTAATAAATGAAAAATAATTAAATTCACATTTTAAATCAAATAATTTTTCAATAATATGAAAATTGCTATTTTTACCACAATAATTCACAACATTATCTAAATAATAATTGTTTAATTTTTTGGATTTTTTTTTAGATTTTAAATTATCCAATTTTTTAGATTTTTGTTTTGATTTAAAATTATCATAATTTAAACTGACTAAGAAATCTAAATGTAATTTAATAAATTTATCAAATAATAATTCAATTAATTCAAAATAATTTTTTTCACAAACAAAATCAAAAGAATCCAAAATTAAATTATTTTTGCTAATGTTTTCAATTGAATTTAATTCAAAATATTTGTCAATAATGCATTTTATAAATTCATTATTATTTTTTTCACACAAATCATAAAATTCACAATTTAAACAATTTTTAATTGACTCGCTTGTTTGTTTGATTTTTTTGAATTCTTCAATTTTTTCTAATTCCATTAATTTTGAATTAAAATTATTTAAATTATCATGAATGATTTTTTCATTTGATTTGAAAAAATCATTAAAATTGTTTTTAACAATAAAAGTAATAACATTGAAATTATTAAAATTAATAGAACTTTCAAAATTATCAAAACATATGTTAAAAATATTAATAAGATTATTTTTTATTTTTGCACAATTTGAAAAACCAATATAAAATAATAATAATGATATGAAAGTATGTTTGCCTGAATATTCGGGAAAATGGTTGTATTTTATATCAAAATTAATTTTTTTTGATGAATATTCATTTAATAATATTTTTTCAATAAATTTTAAATTTTTATTACATAATGATTCATATAAAATTGAAGTTTTCCAATATGAAACTTTAACTGTTTCACTTGGTTCAATATATTTCAAAAAATCATCTCTCCATATTAAATTCAAAATTATATTATCATTAAAATATTCACTTTTTAAAGAATTTGCAATTAATAAGTTTAAATTACATTCATTTAAAACAAAATCAATATAGTTATTATTTAATTTATCAATAATGAATTCTACTAATTTTATTGTTTTTTTATAATAATTATGGTTCATTAAATTGACAATTAAATATTCAAATAAATTTAATTTTGTTTCAATACTTGTTTTATCACAATAAATTTTAATTTTTAATAGTTCATAAATATTTTTGCCATTTATTGAATTAATTAAAATATTAAATATTTTTTCAAAATTTTCAAAATTAAATTGACATACAGATATCATATAATTTGACAAATAATGACGATATTCATTCATCACTGTATATTGATTTAAATTTTGTATTTTTTTAAAAATATTTACAACACATTCTTGATTAATTATTTTATTTTTTCCTTTCCAATTTCGTGTGTTAAATAAAATTATATTTAACAATGACATATGAAAAGAAAAACCACGAGAAAATTCACTTTCAAAAGTATATTTTTTATTCATTAATTGTTCCACAAATTTTTTTTTTCCATTTAATGTAATAATATTTAAAAATAATTCAATAGTTTTGCAATTTTTAAATTTAAGAAAATAATTAATTATTTTTTCTTCATTATCTTTAATTTCAATAATTTTTATTAAAATATTTGGCTCAATTATTTTTAATAACACATTAATAATATGGTCATATTTTCGTTTTATTTCATTCATAAATTTTAATTCTATTTGTTCATAATCATTTGAATTATTTTTAAAAAATAAAATTAATTTTTTTACATATTCCGATTGATTTTCACAAGAAAGAAGTAATTCATCAACTGTATAATTCATTTTGTTTTTAAACTATTAATTATTATAACTAATAATTTTACAATTATTCAATTTTTTATATATTATAAAAATTGAATAACAATATTATATGAATAAATAATAACAATATTAAGTATGTCAAAATTAGTAATAGTAGAATCGCCATCTAAAATACCAACAATTAAAAAATGTTTGGGTAATGATTATATTATTATGGCTTCTTGTGGTCATATTATTGATTTAGAACATAATTGGAAACCTAAAGTAGATGATTATGAACCAAAATATTCTCCAACAAAAGAGGATGTTATTAAAAAATTAAAAAAATCTTGTAAGAATATATCAAAGGATAATATTTATTTGGCCACAGATAAAGATAGAGAGGGAGAAATGATTGCTTGGAGTTTAGCAAAAGAATTAAAAGTAAAGAATGCGAAAAGAATAATATTTACATCAATTACAAAAAAGGAAATAGTTAATGCTATAAATTCACCATCAATAATTAATATGAATGTGGTATATTCTCAACAAACAAGAAGATTAATAGATCGTTCAACCGGTTTTACTGTATCACCTATTTTATTAAATAATGTAGATAATGCTAAATCAGCTGGAAGAGTTCAATCGGTTGTTGTCAAAATAATAGTTGATAAAGAAAATGAAATTAATGATTACTATAATTCAAAAAAATCAACATTTTATTATATTAATAGTAATATAAAAATTAATGAATTTGAAATTATATTTAAATTAATGATGAGTGATGAAGAAACAAGTGATAAGAGTGATGGTTCAAATAAATCACCAGATAAAAAATTAATTTTTGATAAAAGTGATGAAAAAAAAGTTTTAAAGATTATAAAAAGAATGGCTAAATCAAAATTTAATTTATTTGATATATCATCAAAAGTAAAACTTCAAAATCCTTCGGAACCATTTACTACATCAACATTACAGCAAGTGGCAACATCAAAAATAAATATTAATTCAAAATTAGTAATGAGTGTAGCTCAAAAATTGTATGAGGGAGGTCATATAACATATATGCGAACTGATTCAATATCTATTTCTGATGAAGGTCTTGATAAAATTAAAAGTGAAATTATTAAAAAATTTGGAGAGAATTATTATAGAAAAAAAGTGTATGAGAAAAAAAATGACAATACACAGGAGGCTCATGAATGTATAAGACCAACTAAAATGGAAGTAGATAATTTAAATTTAAGTAATTTAGAAAATGAATTATATAGATTAATTTGGAAGAGAACAATGCAATCTCAA
>Ga0206130_10003841_pt1 | contig 19116 bp, 13 predicted proteins | sample Helgoland_Spring_9_FD_148637 | JGI IMG/M metagenome (GOLD analysis project Ga0206130, IMG submission 148637) | Pelagic subsurface seawater microbial communities from Kabeltonne, Helgoland, North Sea - Helgoland_Spring_Bloom_20160512_1 | ecosystem: Environmental > Aquatic > Marine > Epipelagic ... | reverse complement strand
GCTATTAAAAAAATTTATTATCGAAAACGCTTAGATTAAAAATTATTAATTGTACAAAAAGTGGATATTCTAATTAGAAATATCCACTTAAGTTACTTCAATATTTGTGAGTAAAAAACTAAAAAATTCTTACTATAAATTGTCTGGATCTATACCTTCCATAATTTTTTGTGCCAATCCATTAAACACTTCTTGATCAAGATTGGTTAAGTGACTTGCAACTGCCTGAATTGCTTCATTTTCAAGTCCAGATATTTCTCCATCTCCAGCTGATAGAACAATGCATAAGGCAATACACATATTATTATAGGCAATGCTATCGCCTAGCAGTTCAGTTGCCTCGGCCATATATGAATCATCTATTGATCGAAGTTCAGCTGTTTCTATGCCTTCAACAATACTCGACATGCCTTCCACTGCACCTACGATGTCATAGTCCTTAAGCTCATCCTCATCAAACATCTCTCCCATCACCATGGTTAGTAATGGAACTGTTGCAATAGAGTCCATCATTGACATTAATTCCCCCATATCAAGACCGTCTGCTGCGGCGCAAGTAAGGGCAACCTCGTATGCTTTATTTAATTTTAAATCACTCATTTTTTTCTCCTTTAATAAGTATCTATATGTATTAAAGATACTTAAATCATAAAAAAAATCAAGAACTCAATTTTTTAATGATACTTTCAAGATAAGATTTGTTGATACCTAATAGCTTTATTATTTCATTCATAGTGTTTTTTTCTTCTACTTGTAAAAAATTATCGGCAAGAGCTATGGAGCATACTTTATCTAATATGCCTGACTTTTCGCTTAAGGATAATTGTGAATTTATACTTAAAGTATCAGTGAATAAATTTTTATAGTAGTTTTTTTTATTCTCTATATTTTTTGATTTTGCAGTAATTTTATTCAAAGTTACTGGATCACATAAGTTTTCTATAGTTTCTCTTTCAAGCTTCAGATTTTTTTTATGACTGTAGGATACCCACAAGCATGCATAAATTAAAAGCTCGTCCATTTTTTTATTCATTTTGGGGTTAAGATATTTAAGTGTAGAAAATATCTCTTCATCAATTTTGACTATATGTTCATTCGTCAATATATCTTTATTCATAGCATTATAAAATTTTTCTAATGCATAAATTCTTATTAAGCTGTAGGGATGACTAAGCTTTTCATTTATTAGGCTATTATTTTTGAGTAGACTTTTTTTAATGCTATCAAGTTGATTTTTAAAACCTGAAGACCTAATTGATAAGAATGATAAATTAGTTCCAGATGCTAGCTTCATTAAGGTTGTTTTTGAATTTTCTATAGATTTACAGGCAAGCAAGCCACATCTATCTGCTGCAATTTCTGCATACCTAGAATGTTCATAAAGTCTTATTAAGGTGGATGGTTGTATTTTTTTATCATGATCTTTGATGATCTTATGATGTTTATATTTTAGATGTCCCAATTCATGCCCAATTACAAATTTGATTTCATTTAATGTCAATAAATTTACCAATGCAGAATTAAGGTAAATTATATATTTAGAACCCCCAAGAAAGACTATACCTGCATTAACTGACAGATCATTCGCTATAAATAAATCGATCACCTTTTTATTGACACCAAGTATTTTTTTTACCTCATTGAATGCTGCAAATAATTCATTAGAATTTATTTCATTTATTAAAACTCCATTGGTAAGAAAATCAAAATGAGTTTCATGAATATGATCAGATGATATTTTTCCTAACTTCCTTTCAGAAGATTTCCTAAAAGCTTTATTTTTTAGTAAATGTTCATAAAGAACATGTTCAAAGGTTGGTCTGATTTTATTTGGATTAATATTCATTAAACTAATTTATCAAAATATGTCTATATTTAACAAGTTTTAGTTTCACCTATGATATATTTTTTAATATTAATTAATTATTTTTATAACATATGGATACAACAAAAAACCAAGAAGAGGTAATAAAGAAGATAGAATGTCTTGCAATGCTAGTTGCAATGACTGACGGTCTTCAAGAGGAGGAGGCGCAAACGCTTGAGTATATTGCAGGAAGGATTAGGCTTTTTTATCAGGCTAAACCCGCTATTGAAAAATATGAAGAAACTGAGGATATAGAAAAATCAATATCTTTAGTAGATTTACCTTTGAGTGTTTCTATAAATGCATTTGAATCAAAAGAACATTTTACTTTATTAAACAAAGAATTAGAGGAGATGATGGCTAATTCTTCATCAGCAAGAGAAGATTATGAAGTTTTCATAAAAATGAAAGCAAGTGAAATAACATCAGATTTTGAAAGAAAAATTGCTCTCATTGCTATTGAAGACGTTTTTAGTGCAGATGGTGTTGAGGGAGCTACTGAAAAATGGGCAGCCTTAGTATTATGTAAAGAATGGGGTATTACATTTATGATGTTGAATAAATGGTTCAATCAATATGTATCTCCTGTATTGGAAAGAGGCACTCAATTTGAGTAATTTTAAAGAGATATTTTTAAAAATCAGAAATAACAATATTTTTGAGGGTTTTATAATATCTGTAATTCTTATCTCAGCAATTGCAGTTGGTTTTAGAACGTATGAAGAATCTTTAAACCCTGAAGTCTTCCTCTATCTCTCATATTTAGATTATTTTATAACCATAGTTTTTCTGATTGAGATACTTATAAGAATAATCGCCGAAAAAAGTTTTTTTAATTTTTTTAAATCACCTTGGAATATGTTCGATTTTATTGTCGTTTCAGTTAGCCTTATACCAATTGAAAGTCTAAATTCGGTTTTACTGGCTAGGCTTGTAAGGGTTTTTAGGTTGTTGAGATTGGTGAGTTTCGTTCCACAATTTCGAATTTTAATCGAATCATTTTTAAATGCGATACCTAGAGTAAGTTATATTCTTTTGTTCATGTTTGTTGAGTTTTATATATTTGCTGCTATTGGCAGTATACTTTTTTCTGAAATTAGTCCCTTGCATTGGGGTAACGTTGGCTTAGCAATGTTAACACTATTTCAAACCGCTACGCTTGAGGGATGGCCTGATTTAATGTATCAGTCGCTTGAAGTCCAGAGATTCAGTTGGATATTTTTTGTTGTTTTTATTATCTTAAACTCATTAGTTTTTATGAATATGATCATAGGGGTAATAATTGATGTGATAGTTAAAGCTAATGACGATGATTCACCAGAAAATATTCTTCTTCTCAAGGATATTAGTGCTAGGCTAGAAAAAATAGAGAATAGAATTTCTGACTAATATGTCTGAATTTAAAACTCACCCCAATCATTCTATGTCACTTCTTATAGGAGATAGAGAGCCTATCTCAAATCTATACTCAGGTAATTATTCGAAGGCATTTATGAAGAAATTAAAGATAAATGCAACTTAGATTATGCAATTACACTTTGCGCAGAAGAGGTATGCCCAGTAATATCACATAGTGCCAAAAGCTTGCATTGGATGAATGAGGATCCTGCAAATGAGACTTATACAAAGCAACAGCTTGAATCCTCATTTGGGAATACAAGAGAGAATCTTTATAAATTAATTAAAAAAATTCTTTATTGAGAATACTTAGATTAAAAACTAGAATCTATATAAACTTACAAAGAAATCTACTTCAAATGCATGATAAATAATAAACTGACTTTTATAGATCTTTTTGCAGGCTGTGGAGGCTTGTCATTAGGTATGGAGCAGGCTGGCTTCTATCCTTTATATGTAAACGAACTTAATAAAGATGCTTTAGAAACATATTTAATTAATAGAGAAGAGGAATACCCTCATTTAAGAGATTCTAAATTTCATTCTCAAGATATTAAAGAATGTATTAACGATAAATTTTTTAGAAATCTAAAACTCAATCTTAAAAAAGAGCTGGGCTCTTCAGATGTTGATGTTGTTTGTGGAGGCCCTCCTTGTCAGGGGTTTTCTGGTATTGGAATAAGAAGGTCATATTCTGTAGATAAGGAGCAGCTTCCTTCAAACCATCTATTTCAAGACATGGCTTATTTTGTTTATAAGATGAAGCCGAAAATATTTTTATTTGAAAATGTGGAAGGTTTACTAAGTGCGAAATGGAAGAAAGATGGTCAGAAGGGAGAGATATTTCAGGATGTTCTTAATACATTTCAAAATTTAAAAGGTTACACAGTTAAGTACAAACTAGTTCATGCTAAAGATTATGGTGTACCTCAAAATAGACCCAGAATTTTACTTGTTGGAATTAAGAACAGTATTAATAAAATAAAATCAGATGATATGGATGCTGTGAAGTGTGGTTTTCTGCCAGATATTATTGGCTCATACCCTCATCTTGAGGAAGTCTTTTCTGACATTATTGATAAAAATTTTGAATACGGTGGTGAAACAAATATCTATCCCTCAGACCCTCAAACAGTATGGCAGAAAGAAATGCGAACAAAGCCCTCCGGTGAGTTGATGGGCAAGGGCCAAACCATGACCGAACAAGAATATAGTAATCATAATCCAAAAACTCAGGCAAAGTTTCAAGCAATGATAAATAATCGAGGCAAAATACCTTATGAATTTAAGACTAAAAAATTTGCTCAAAGACTATTGCCAAAAAAATGGAGTAATAAAGGCCCATCAATAACAATAACATCCTTAGCTGATGACTTTATTCATTATGCTCAAGCAAGAACGCCAACTGTAAGGGAATGTGCAAGAATGCAGACTTTTCCAGATTGGTATAAATTTGCCGGTAAAAGAACCACTGGTGGTATTAGAAGAGCTGGTAACCCAAGGGAAAATATTTTTGATAGAGAAGTTCCAAAATATACTCAAATAGGAAATGCTGTACCTGTTAAGTTAGGAAAAGAAATTGGTCTACATTTTTCAAACTTATTAACTAGTTGATTTAATCAAAAATTACTAAAATAACCTTTTGCATTTGTTTCATTTCCAATCAGAGCATTTCTATCTAGAAAAATATTTTTTGGTAATGTTGAGCAGGCTAGATCAGGAATCATTGCGCAGGCATGGCATGCTCCAAGAGATAAACCTGAATAACCCTGACCTTTTGATTCGATGCATATTGGATCATTAAAACAAACATAGGCATTTTCGATTGCATTTTTAAAAACACCCTCAAAGAAACTAGGCTTAATCATACGAACTAGACCTCCAAGAGAGCCTTGAGAATCTGCAGACGCTGTGTAAATTAATAATCCAGCCATATTTTCTGCTTCACTAAAATAAATCCTCTCCTTGATCTCAGTTAAGCTATAGCCACATTCAATTTCAAGTTGACGCATCAGCAGATGAGAAAAAGTATGAATTAAAATAAATCTATAATCATAATTTTTAGCTTTAATATTTTTATTTTGACTTGAACTAGCGTTTATTGATAATTGCTCTTCAAGATTTTTAAAATTACTATTGCTTGTATACCAATCTTCAAGGTTTTTGAGCCCAAAATTTATAAAAATACCTTCCCCAGTACTTTTGAAAGCCGGAAGAAAATTTTCATTAACTCTTGCAGGCTGAAAAGACTCATTAAATTCAATATTCGCTCTCCCTTTTCTTTCAAAACCAAGATTGGCAGTGATTTCAATTAATTTTTTAACAGAATGAAGACTTTCAAAACTTTTTTGAATTTGCTTACTGTATTGAAATAAATCTTCTTTTTTTGAAACAAAATCTCGCTCATTAACATTTTCTTTAATCAAAGTTTCAAATTCTTTTTTATAAAACGAATCTTCTAACTTATCTAAATCAATATTTTCATCTAGCTCTATATCATGATTTTCTGCAGAATCTCTTTCTTCCTGAATTAGTTTAAGCATATCCTCTTTATTCATTGAATGTTTTTCATCAAGATCTAATGCTTCAATCATGTCTCTGATCTTTATAAGATCTGTTCCTTTTTCAATCCATTTTATAACTTCATCTGTATCTAAAAATGGATTTCTTACTAAATCAGCATCAGGGATTTTTAGAGCAGATTCCTGAACAGGTAAATAAAGTTTAGATGCTGCTCTTGGAGATACACTAAGCATCTCAGAGCATTCATCATTTACATCTGAGGTCCATGGCTTTGCTCCTTCGCATTGAAATATTTTTTCTCCGTAAGAACTAATAAATTTATCTCTATCCTCTTCATTACCAATTCCTCTAAAACGTTTTCTAGACCCACAACTAGCACAGTTAATACTTATGCTTGTGAATCCAAAGCCTAAAGTATCATCAGACAAATATAAATATGGGGCAGTAGGAGAGTGTTGCTTATTATTCAAATCGCAATCTCTAGAACATGCAGTTTGCATTATTTTTATATATGGTAAATCTTGGATATGACCCTTTGAGCAATAGGCAACAAACCTTACTGGCTCTATTTTTCCTGCATTACCTTTAAGACTTAAACATGATTGTTGACTTTTCATCCAAGGAGGTGAATTTGGATTTTGGCATCTAGTAGAATAAGCATGGGTCGGATTGAATTTTACTAAAGCGCTGCACCTTGAGCATGATCCCCATTGAGGAAATTTTCTTGAAGTATAAGGTCCTGTAACAGCTTGCTCTTCTTGAGATGCAAATGGATCATAATCAATAGGGGGTGAACAAAGAAATCTAATTCGGAGTGATCGAGATCCTTCATAGCTTCTAAGTTTCTTATTTATGTAACTTATAAGCCTGTGATCCATAAGCCCTTCTGATAAAGCTAGCTTTTTTTCATATTGTATATTCCACTCATCAACACTCATCGTTATTGCAGAAAATAATAAATAGTTATAAGTCGCACCAACACCAAAAGGAATGACTAATTGATTTTTTCTTAGATCACTCTTCAAAATCTACACCCTTTAACTCAATCCATGTATCTGCATCTGAATTTCTCATAGTTGTAGGAATTTCAAATACATTATTAGGATTTTTAAACCCACCTTGCTTGCCCAATAAATTTGTACCTTCAGCATTTTTACCCATTGAGCCATGATTAGCCACAACAGCATTTTCCCAAACTTTTATAATTCTATTTAACTCTATCTCAGTTGCACTTTCTTCTTCAGGATCTACCTCTCTAACAGAATCAAGGATCCAATTTTTTGCTTCCTCAGTATATTTTTTATCAGAGGGCACTAAGCCAGGACCTTTAACTCCATTAACTTTTGCTAATCCTACAAATATTGCTTCTAGATTTTTATCTCTTGAACCCTTTGAGTATGGAGTTACGCTTGATGATTCAACATATCTATAGATTGATTGATGAAAATTTTTAAACATTTCATATATAGATCTATCTTTTGATTTATTGTGATTATAAGCAGTAATGACAATACCAGGATGAGTTCTTCCAACCCTAGATGAGGCTTGAATGTATTCAGCAGTAGTCCTAGGCTGGCCATGCATAATCATCGCCCCAAGTCTTGGTATGTCTACCCCCACTGATATCATATTAGTAGCAAATACAATATCTATGCCTTTTTCATAATTATTTGGACTTTGGGCTGTTTGCAGCCACTTTTTTTCTATTTTACTTTTAATAACTTCTATTTCTTCTTGAGAAAGTCGCCCAGTCAACTCCTCACAGTTTCGTAGCTGTCTAGAGAATTTTATAGGATGCTCTTTAGTGCCAAGTTTGCCAGCATTATGAAATCTTGCATTTGTTTTAAGGACTTGACCCAATCTTATAAGCTGATTGGATATATCAGCTAACTCCCTTTTAGAATTAAAGTACCAGATTAATGTTCCAAAAGGATTGAAGGCTTCCTGATGCTGCGTATATAAGTCAGTTTCAATAAAATAAAAAGCTGTATTTGATTTTATGCTAGCGGCCAAAGCTTCTTGTAAAGTGATTATTGCTTCAAAGTAAGCATTTTCAGATTGGTCAGTTTCATCTATAGGCACTATATTTTTAACAATGTACTCCTTATAAACTTTTTCTTTTTTGATAACATGAAGAATGGATATTTTTGAACCTTCCTTGAAATTTTTTGGCCATGCCACCCTGAGATCTTTCTCTCCTTCCTCAAAGCTATCCAGTGTCACTGGATGCATTATTTGAGGTGATTGAAGAAGCGGAATAGATGCATTAAATGCAGATTCAATCATAGAATTCTTAACACTTCCAAAGTAACCCACATATAATCTTCCAGGCTTTTCTTCAATGCTTTTCTCTTCAGCAAAAAATGAATTACCCCATTCAAGGCCTTGAGGTGGGAATATGCTCGAATTTCTTCCTCTATATAAATTTTTACTTTGATTGCCGCCTAAAGATAGAGTTGCTGTTGCTCCAATAATTTTTGGTTTATTGCCATTTTGCTCAAGAAGCCTTAAAAGAATATTTTCAAACATCCCAACAACACTTCCAAGAGGGCCTGATATTAAATGCAGTTCATCTTGAATTATAAGATCAGGCGGAGAAAAACTATCATTTAAAAAAGCGCTATGAACTTTTTGATCAGTATCCCATGCAAGTTTTGCAAAATTATCAACCGTTCCAATTAAAAGGGAAGGTTTATTCTCTAATACAGCTTCTTGCCATTGAAATATTGGTATTGCATCAGAAAAACTGCAAGTTTTATCAGGACACTTAACAACAACCTCTTTTTTAATTGTTTTATAGCCAGAGTTAGATGGATCTAAGAGATATGTTTTGCACCATGGGCATTCATGAAGAATAAAAGGTAGCTTTTTCTTTTTCTTGTACTGAGGATCTTTCATTACTTTAATTGCATCTGAATGAGTATTTGCTTTAGTTCCATCTTTACCCATCCATAGACCCAGTGAAATTGATTCCCCACCAAGCTCTGCACCCAGTATTTTATTTTTTCTAATATGCTCTAAAGCGCATATTAATGCAGAAGATCTTCTGAACTGATCAGATGTTAATAATCTAAGTGTATATCTCATAATTGCTGTTATTCCAGCATTGCTGGGATCTCTTAATCTTCTTAATAGAATGGTAAATGCAAGTGCTCCAAGATAGGCCTCAGTTTTACCTCCACCTGTTGGAAACCATATTAAATCAACTTCATCTCTAAAACTTAAATCTTCATCTTCAGCAAGATCAGTTATATCAGCAATAATTCCCAAAACAAACGCTAACTGGAAAGGTCTCCAAGCCCCAGTCAAGCCAGAGTATTTATTGTTTGTAATATTGTTAATAAATATCTCTGGATCAAATGATTTATCAAACGCCTCTTTTTTATCTATTGGTTTGAGAGGCTCATTAGACTTCTTACTTTTAAGATTTCTAAACCTATTAAACTGAATAAGCATCGATAAATTAGCTAATTTGAATGCTACAAGAGCCTCTTCGTCATTTTTAATAATCTGGATTCCACGAGAAATCCTTTTAAACCAAACATCAACGGCTTTTATATTAAGCTGTGCTGCTTTCTTGTATTCTTCTTCCAAGCTAGAAGCTTGAGTCTTTTGATTATTAATCCATTTTTCATAATTATCTTTCAGCTCGTCAATAGACTCAAAATACTGATCCTCACTAATCTTGTTATCTATATTTGCCAATTCAGCATAATTTAGATTAAAGCCTTTAGACTTTGCTTCTATATTAGGCAGCTCATAAGTCGGCATAAAGTCTGTATTAATTTCATAACACTCTTCATTATTAACAGTCCAGTCAGTTCCACAACCTGTTCCTACTGAGTAACTTTTCTTTTTTCTGAATAAAAGATTTAATATTTCTGCTTGTTGATCTTGCCCATGAAAGACCAATGGTTTTATCTCATGAAAAGGAGATGTAAGATTACTAATCTTCATTCCAACATGAAAGAAGCATTCAGAAAAGCTACATTTCATATTATTATCTGAATTTATAATCTCAGAATGTGATATTGAAACAGTAGTCATAAGAAGATTATCTTTTTTTCTTGACCTTGCTGTTAACTCAAGAGATTCATCACTAATTTTAGAAAATTTTTGAACAGGATTTAAGGAGCTTACTTTTAACTCTTTAAAAGAAAGTATTTTTTCTTGTACAAATCTTTTTTCTCCGCCTTCTTCTACTTCTAGGTATTTAGAGAATCCATAATCTATTTTAATATGATCATTATCTTTTGTAATAAAAGTAATTCCAAAACTTGACTGCCTGCTTTGAGTAGACTGATCAATGATATTTTCGGCATAACCGTCATTTCTTCCTTCAACATCCTCATTGTAATTAGACTCAATCTTTAAACCATCAACGGATTGCGTGTCATCGACTTCTTCCTGTGTATGGTCTTCATCAGAAATAATTTGAAGATTTAATGAGGCTCTTGGAAATAGGATTCCAGCAGCATATTGTGTTAAAGGATCTTTTTTTGTAATAGCGATGGCATCGTCTTGCCATTGAGGCCCAACGGTCCAATCTTTAATATCACTAAGGACCTTTTGTCTTGCTTCTAATGTTGTTTTTACTTGCATTACATTTTTTTATTTAAATTATAGTAAGTCATCTAATAAAATATAGGCACTCTCAAGACTTCTGGTTAAAGCTGTATAGAATTCTGGAATCTTAGTCTTATTTTTGTAAGAATCTTTATCCCAATATAAAACTAAATTCTTTGCCTCTAAACCTTTAAATCTAGTTAAATTTAAGCAAGGTATGCCGACTATTTTAAAATTAAGATCAGAGTCATCTAAGGCTAGAGCGCTATTAAAAAACTGAATCCTCCCATGTTGCATCTGCATTTTTTTTGACCTATTCATTAGATAGTCATTATCTATAATCTTAGAAATAGATTTATCCGAGCCATTCATTAAAACCACTATATTGGTTTTGCCTCTTTTGTGCATATTTAGGACAAAATCTTCTAAAAAATGATCTGATTTGTTTCCAGTTATTCCATTCTCAGTAATTTCTAGCCCACCTTCAAATGTCCTACTACCCTTTATATTGAATTTAGTATATTTTTTAATTTCATTAATAATTTTTGATGGATTTCTTTTATTTTCTTTTAAGAGCATAGGCGAGTTAGAGTATTGTCTTAGTTCCTCAAGTCTCTTTTTATCAAGTTGGTGAAAAACATCTTGCTCTTCGTCTAGAAAGATAAACCAATTACCATTTTTCAATCCACCCTTTAATATGACATCTAAAGATAGCAATAGCCCATCCTTAATAATGTCTTGTCCTTCATCAATGATAATTACATCCCATTTATGAAATGTATCCTCAACTTCTGAAACACATTCAGCAAATTTCAAGTCATTGTCTTTATCATTAAGATTAAAATCATAACCATACCTTTTAAGATAAGTTGCAAATAATGAATCTCTTGTTCTTACTTCAATATTTCCAAATTTTCTTAATGATTTTTTCATTTCGCTTGTAAACATTTTATTAAAAGAAAGCCAGAGAACTCTTTTGTCAGGCTTCAAACTAAAATGTTCTGCAACATATCTCGCAATAACTGTTTTTCCTGTCCCAGCACCGCCTCTACAAAGCATTCTAATGTTTGCTGAAAAATCTAGATTTTCAAGATTTTGTTTAGCTTGACCTTCAATGATTAAGAGCTCATTTTTGCCTTTTTCAGGATCTAAAATAGGGACGCTTATAAATTTTTGTCTCAGCTGTCTTTGAATGTATGCAATATCAGAGGTGCTAAGATTTTTGTGGTAATCTTTTCTAAAGTATTTATCTAATTTAGCAATGTAACTTGCTAAATTCTTTGTATTTATGTCATATACAAGCTTCTTATCCCATGAAATATCATTCCAATCACTCATATCAGCTTCTGGAAATACTGCACCATACCCATAATTTATTTTTTTAGGATTGAGTGCGCGAAGATCAAATCTTCTTATAAATTCATCTTTAATAGATTGAACATTTCCATCAGCTTGTTCTAAAGGCGTCTCCTTTTTTATAAATGGATCTTTGGGGTCACCCCATCGATATTCATTTGTTACATCATTATATTCATGATAATCACCACCTTTCAACTCCAAAACAAAAACGCCATGCGGGCCAATAAATATGAAATCAGCTTCACCTTTTCTCTTAGTTCTGTGTTTTCTTATATCTTGATTATGGTAAACAACCCAATCATGTAAACCATTAAAATCTCTAACTGTATTAAAAAATCGCTCCTCGCCCCATGGAGCACCAATACAGCTTTTAGGTATCATTTCAGCCACGATCAAACTCTCTCATAAATTCATCTATGTCATGAACTTTATAAAGGTGTTTAGCTGGAACCTGAATATCAGTAATGGCATTAACAGTTTTCTTTTTAAAATCAATATGAAGATCATTAAGATCAAGTGAAATATTTGATAAAGTTAAATTTTCTTTATTAAGAAGATCTATGAGTTTATCTCGTGCTGCATTTTCTAATCTCCTAATTAATTTAATTGATTCTAGGCACTCATTCATTTTTTGCTCATCGGCATTTCCGGTAAGATCATAAATTTTCTTAATTGTTTCATTGCGCTTTTGAGGTGCTAACGTATAGGGACTATTAAGCCAATTACGAATAGTAGCTATATCTCTTGATATCCCAACAAGTCTCAGTTCTTCTTGTATATCTTTTGTGCTCAAATTATTATCAGACTCATATCTTTTTAAAATAGTCTTCCAAGATTTAGCCTTATTGTTTAAGTCGATGTACTTAGAATAGTCTTCCTCATTCTCTCTTAGTAAATTTTTGATTAGATCCTCTCCGGAGAATTCAGAATTTATTAAAATTTCATCTTCTAAATTAAGCATACTAGCTGTTTTTATATCTACACTATTACTTTCAACAACATATTCTTTTCCATTCTCGGGAATCAATAAAATATTATTATGATCTAAACCAAGCATCTTTGCTTTAACAAACTCAGAGCTTACTGAACTTTTTAAAGCATCAAAATTAGCATTATTAAAAAGATTTTTAAATAAATCAGTTGCCGTTGTATCTAACGCTGAATCTTTTTCTTTCATTTCTTTTTTCAAATAAATGAACTCTGATGAATTTCTAAAATTAGTATCAAAAATCTTTCTGTCTTTATTTAAATACTTTTCAAATAACTCTTTTTCTTCTTTTGTACCAAAATAAATATGCTTTTTACCATATTTATAATTTCTTAGTCTCCTCATTGTAGATTTAGAAATATATGAAGGAACGATGACATTATCAACTTTTGAAGCGCTAATATTTTCTAGTTGTAAAGGGTTTACTACTGTTACATCTCTATCTTCATACGAAGTTGATAAAAGATTCTTTACTTCTCCAAGTTGAGATCCTGCTACAACAATTACATTGCATTTAGATATATTCTCATCAAGACAATGTTTCAATTCACTAACTTTATTAATATTTACCAGCTCCTTTCTTTGTTTTTCTAGGAAATGTAATAGAGGTATGTAAAATTTATTGAATTCAGTCAGGTAGGCTATATCATTAATTATCTTTTGAATATTCTCTTCAAGTTCTGAAATATTCTCTTCGCTTCTGTTAACAGTCTGTGACCTTATAGAGTCTTTAAGATGAATTAACTTATAAAAAAGATATAAATTATCTTCTAGCATATAACTTTTAGTGTTTTCAAGAAGATGTATAAAATCACTTAGTATTTTTATTTGGCTTACCTCATACTGAACTTCAAAAGAACTTTGTCTCTCTAGGTAGATTGCTGTTGGGGAATGCAAAGGAAGAAAACTGTCAGAGTGAGTAGAGATATCTTTATCAGGTTTTGCAGTTATGCAGGTAAAATCACTTTCCAATAAATTCTTAATATGCCAATCTTTATAAACCTCAATAAAGATAGTTTTATCAACATCAATATCATCAAGTTCTTCCATAAAGATTGAATTTTTATAAAATTTTTCATTATCAATGATTATCAAAGAAGGATCTCTATCCTCTAATCCATTTATTCTTTTATTTAAAAGCTCTATTGCAACATCATCATCAGCAACAATATACAGTTGCGGTTCAGGGAAAAGTTGTTTACTTGAAAAATTGTCATTAAATTTATATTTATTATCAAAAGATCTTACACCCAATATATTTTCTATCGAATTGCCATAAATTTTTTCTTTAATAAATTTATCAGCAATATATTTCGTAGTAAAAAAATAGATGGGCCCCTTAGATTTAAATGTTGATATATTTTCTTGGAAATAAATTTTTGACCAACCCTCAATTGCAGGATTGCTCTGATTTTTAAACTTAGAAATTATCTTACCTCTTGAAAGCTTTCTATCTTGCTCTACTTTAAAAGCATTCTTTAGATGCCTTTTTTGTATTGTCTGTCGTTGACCATCGCGATCATAAACATAATATAATTGAGGGTGATCTTTGCTTTGTTCATCAAATTTAACAATTACATTTTTTTCCCGAAGTGTTGTTTCATATCTTCCTAATAATAAATAGTCTCCTTTTATAAAATCATTTAAATTTTGAGATTTTTCCTTAACAGCCAACCTGTCACAAATGGAATGTCCTAAGGCTGCTAAAGTTGATAAGGGACCAATATCTGGAACTATCATCAACCTTTTAATTTTTTTATCATCTTTTCTTGTATAGCTAGCTTTAACAATTTGCTCAAGGTTGATCGTTGAAATAACTCCTTGTTTCGAAACTAGTTCAGGTAATTTAAATGAAGGGAAATTGCTGTCATGAATATCAACCAGAGCTTGAATTTCATTTTTTTTATTTATTTTAGCTAAAGTATGATCTATGGCGAAAAGATCATCAACAAGCCCAAGTAAGCCATAAGAATCGGAAATAATATCATTTTTGGTAAGAATATATTTAAGACAAGCTAAGGCAACTTCACTTTTTGCATCTTCTGTCTCAGAAATATCATATATTTTGTAAATACTTTGCTCATATTTATTAAATAAAGCATATTTATTAAAGTTTGCAATTGTTTCTAGCTGTTTTCCATCCAAGAGTTTTTCTAGATCATTATCTTCTTTTAACAAAGTCTCTGAAAGAACCTTTCTTACATTTATAACCTCTGATTTAGTTAAGCAGTGTTTTATGCATGGTTTTGCATTTTCAAGACAACCCTTTAGATGATTGACTATAATAGATACTATTGAATTATTGTGTATCCTAAAACTATTTAAAATATCTTTTTTATTTAAATTGGTTTCACCTTCAAAGCTTACTGCATTAAATTGAGCTATTTTTTTTTCAAGTTCATCTAAAAAAGTTAAAACTATTAATTGAATTTTCTTATTTTCTTTATATTTTCGTGCTTGGCTGCATATCCATAGAGACTCTATATAAAAAAGATTTGGAAATGAATCATTAGTTAAAAGTCTTTCTAAGCGTTTTGAGATATTAAATATATCTGGCTTTTCAGCATTAATTTTGTTGTAAATTTCTCTAGAAATATTATCTGATAAATTTTTGTATTCACTTGTCCTTAAAAACCAATCTTGCATACATATAAACTTTTTTTAAAGTTATTTAAATATAATTTGAAATGTGTTTTTAAACAACAGGTAAATAATTTTACAAGGTAATTATTTTGTGTTTTTATTATAGGCATAGTTTTTTTATTTAAAGAGGAGTATTTATGAAATATGAACAAAATTCAATGGAAGCAGCAGTTCGCTGTATCGTGTTTGCTGCAGCAGGAGACGGAAAAGTTTCTGAAGAGGAATTTAATGCGACACTAGAAGAAACAGAATCTCTAGAAAGATGGTTCCAGTTCTCAGGAATGATGGGCTCAGTTTTTAAAGATATGATGTCTGGTTTATTCGGTACAGATGAAGAAGAAGAAGAGGAGGAGGAAGAAGAAATTATTTTTGAGGCTATTACAGAGGAAACTTTAAAAGAGATTGTAAAAGATGTTTTGGCGAAAACATCTAGATGTGAAAGTGCAGCTGATCATAAAGCTTATGCTACTCTCTGCGCCTCATCAATAACTCATGAGTCAATGCAAAGCAGAATACCTTCGGCATGCTTTGATTTATGCGGTATTGATTCTACTGCTAAGCCTGTTGATGTCGGAGCGCAAAGCCTAGATGAGCATATAGAAAAAAAAGAAATCAGAAATATTAAATATCTATGTTCAGCAATGAACCAAGACTTTAAAGAATTAGAAAAATCATATCTAGATAATTTGACATTCTATGATGATGATAAATTGGAAGATGACGAAACTGTTGAGCTTGATGATAGTGATGTTGCGTTAGGAGAAAACTCTCCAATGCAGATAATCAAGTTAGGAGTTTTGTGCGCAGGGTCTGATATAGATTGCTCTTTTACATACAAAACTTTGATGGAAGCCTACTTTATGATTCTATGTGATATTGCTAGAGCAAAAGGAGAAAAAGTCATTAAAGTACAATCTGGTGACAAAATTTATGAAGCTATGGAATATGCCTATGGCTGGATGGATCAAATTGATAAGAAGATTGTTGATGATGTTAATGAGATGGCTAGAAAACGTTCCGAGGATATGGAAAAAGAGCTTGATTATAATCCAGCATACGATGCACCAAGAGAAGCCTACTCTGAAGACTGTTACAGAGTGCTTAAAGAAGAGCTTGCTCTTATCACAGATAAATCATTGCAAAAATTAGCCTATAAATATGCATTTTGGCTTACACAAGCAGATGAGGATAATTCTTGGGGTTACAGAGTGCATCTGATACACGAAATGTTTTCAGGAGAAGAGCCTCGTGAAGAAGTTCAAGATCAAACGCATGAGGAGCTTCATTGTCTAGAAATTATGAGAGAACACTTTGATTTTGATGAAGATATGTTCTATGGATTCATGAGAAGACTTCAAGACGGTGATTTAGGGTATTTATAAAAAATGTCTTAAAGTAAAATGAATACTAGAGCTAAAAAAATAACTGTAAATTCTTGCCACTATTCTGGTGACAAGAATTTACACAAAGAGTTACTAAAAGATAAGAAAATTAAGGAATCAGCTGAAGATTTATTAAATCAGTTTAAAACTACCTCTAATCATAGAGTATATGAATTGCTTGGTCACTCACTTCAAATTAATAAACAATCATCACCTCACCTATTTGAAATGTTTGAGGATTGCCAGAAAATACTAAATTTAGAGAAATATTCTCTAAATGCATTTATTAACAGCTCCCAAGAATTAAATGCTTCATGTATTTTTGATGGTAAAGAGATCACCATTGAATTGAATGCTGGAATTGTTAAAGCTTTTTCGGATGGAGAGCTAAAATTTATTATTGGTCATGAGTTTGGCCATGCACTCTTTAACCATCACAGTTTACCTGCTTATGGCATATATCGAAATGTAAGCTTAGCACCATCTAAAGCTCTCAAGCTCATGTCTTGGAGCAGGCAGGCAGAGATATCTGCTGATAGAGCAGGGCTCATCTGCTGTAAAGATATTGAATTTGCTTCACGGGCGCTGATTAAATTGTCATGTGGAGGATTAGGAGAGCCTTATGTAAGTTTTGATCATAAAGATTTTAAACAACAGGTTATAAACAGAAAAGGCGTAGACAAAAGCGATGAGATGTACTTTACCCACCCATTGAGTCCGCTTAGGGTTAGTGCAATTTTAGATTTTTGGAAATCTGATGCCATGTCAGATCTAAATAATTTAAATAAAAATGATTTGCTCCCAAACTCTAAAGTTGATGAAAATATAGCTAATGTTTTAGGCAAAATGGACCCACCAGTTAAAACAAAAAAAGAAGGGAAAACAAAAAACGACTTTACTCTACTTGCTGCATATTATGTATTAATACAGGATAATATTCCTGATGATTCAGAAGTGACATTAGACATAGATCATACTGATACAGGCTATGCCAAAGAAATAGAAAGCCTTTGCGATATATGCGGTAAAGATGCTGTAGATGATTTTATAGAAAATATAGCAAAAAAAACCAATCTCAAAAAATTTACTAAACAAATTAAATCTGCATCAGTAACATTCAAGAAATCTAAAAAAGCTTTAAAATGCTCATCTCTAGAAAAGATTATTACTGTAGCAAGAGCTGATGGAGAGCTATCATTAAAGGAAAAGAAAGCTTTATATTTTGTCACCTCGCTAATAGGCATAAAAAATGAATTTGTTGATCAAATTCTTAAGTTTTTAGACTAGAATAAACTATGTTTTCTAACGTCAAAGCATATTTTATAAAGTTAAGGAATAATAATTACTTTGAAATTTTTGTTATTTCAGTTATCTTGCTTTCGGCCATTGGCGTTGGTTTTAGAACATATGAAGAAAGCTTCAATCCAATTGCATTTTTATATCTTTCTTACTTAGATTACTTTATAACCACTGTTTTTTTAATAGAGATCGTAATCAGAATAATAGCTGAAGAAAAATTTTTTGATTTTTTTAAATCTCCTTGGAATATATTTGACTTTGTAATAGTTGCAGTTAGCTTAATACCTATAGAATCTCTAAACTCAATTTTACTAGCAAGGCTTGTAAGAGTATTCAGACTCTTAAGGCTTGTCAGCTTTATACCTCAGTTCAGAGTCCTTATAGAATCTTTTTTAAAAGCAGTTCCAAGAGTGGGCTATATTCTTCTATTTATGTTTGTAGAATTTTATATTTTTGCTGCAATAGGAAGTATTCTCTTTTCAGAATTAAGTCCTCAACATTGGGGCAATGTAGGACTTGCAATGCTAACCTTGTTTCAAACAGCAACTTTAGAGGGCTGGCCTGATTTAATGTATCAGTCATTAGAATTTAATAGATTTAGTTGGATATTTTTTGTAGTCTTTATAGTCTTAAATGCCTTGGTTTTTATGAATATGATAATTGGAGTGATTATAGATGTTATCGTTAAGGAAAATGATAAGGAATCACCTGAAAACATTATGATGTTACAAGAAATAAATAGTAAGCTCGACAAGCTTGAACAAAGAATAAAATAATTTTTATTTAAGATGAAGTGGCTCCCGAAGTTGGGATCGAACCAACGACCAATTGATTAACAGTCAACTGCTCTACCGCTGAGCTATTCGGGAACGCGGACGTGCATTATAAATAACATTTGATAGAGAAGTAAATGACTAAATCACTAAAGGTTGTATCTGATTTCGAACCAGCAGGTTCACAACCAGCTGCAATTGAAAGTTTAGTTAGCGGATTAGGTGATGGTTTACTTCACCAAACACTACTTGGGGTAACTGGTTCAGGCAAAACTTACACCATGGCGAAGGTTATTGAGGAGACTCAAAGACCAGCAA
>Ga0206130_10003831_pt1 | contig 19151 bp, 12 predicted proteins | sample Helgoland_Spring_9_FD_148637 | JGI IMG/M metagenome (GOLD analysis project Ga0206130, IMG submission 148637) | Pelagic subsurface seawater microbial communities from Kabeltonne, Helgoland, North Sea - Helgoland_Spring_Bloom_20160512_1 | ecosystem: Environmental > Aquatic > Marine > Epipelagic ... | reverse complement strand
TTCCTGGAGCAATTGCGATATTTGCAACCGGATGCGCCGGCGATGTGAATACCGGCCATTCAGCTGCCGCCTCGCTTACCCCTCTGGCGACGCCTGAGCGAAGTTTTATTAAGGCAAAAGAGATTGGGTTCGGCATTGCAAAGTCAGCTCTCGAAGCACGACTTACCAATGTGTCAGGCAATATAGGGCATAGTGAGGCGTTTGAAGATATCTGTTTCGAACAGCGTGAACATGGCGCGCCTGAAATGTTGGCCAAGACCTGGCGCGCAGCGGCGAAGGTCACTACCTCGATTGAGGCGATCTGGGCCAATTGGGCCGAGACTCGTATGGGGCGCGACATAGCTCCTCGCAGGGCACGCGTCACCGCGCTCAAATGGGGGGATGCAGTGATTGTTGCCCTGCCGGGCGAAATTTTTGCCGAAACCGCGTTGGAGATCCGTAAGAGTCTCGCCCCCCAAGATCCCTTATTCATTCTGGCTTATGCCGATGACAACCTAGGCTACGTCCCACCGAAAAGCGACTATTCGCGCGGTGGCTATGAGATCGACGAAGCACATCGGTTTTATGGATTGGGTGCCACTGTTGCGCCCAAAACAGCGGAGCATTTGGCCCAGGCCGGATGCAAATCGGCCAAAATGGCCAGAGTTTTAGCCGCACAAACTCAACCAACTAAAATATGTGTAACTCAGGGAGGTAAGTCATGACTAAATCAATCAGAAGTAGGGCCCTCAAGACGGCTGTGGGGTTGTTGCTGGCAGGGACAGTAACAGCCAACGCACAGGACGTTGTAATTTGGGGCGGTTTCCCGGAACTAACAGGGTATTATGAGCGCGTGGCCGAAAGTCTAAGCGGCAAGTATCCTGATTTAAACGTCATCGTCGAACCCATCGGCCTGCGCGATCATGAAAAACGCGTTGCTTTGGGCCTATCCTCTGGCCTAGATGATGCGACAATTCTGGAACTAATCGGGTCTACGGCTAACCGCTATATTGTCAACGACCTTATCCAACCGGCACCTGAAGGCGTTAGCACTTTCGTAAATGATGACTCGAATTTTGAAGCTTTTTTTCAGGAGACAGCTAAAGTCAACGGTACGGTTTATGGAGTGCCGGTATTCCGGGGCCAAGGAGCTTTGTTTTACAACACCGACATGCTGGCGGCAGCCGGTCTGGAAGGCCCGCCGACAACGATGGATGAGTATGACGAATATGCCGCAAAGTTGACCCAGCGGGATGCGGATGGCAACCCAACCGTTTCGGGTTGGTCGCTGCGCCTTTCAGGTGGCGGTGGTGGCATAGCTGAAAAGTTCTGGATTAACTTGCATCAGTATGGTGGCACTCTTTTGGAAAAAGACGGTGACAACTATCGCGCCGGTTATGCCAATGAACATGGATTGGCGGCGTTGAAGCAATACGTCGACGCGGTGAGCGGTGTAAAGACTGTGACGGTGGAAATGCCCGCAGACGCGGCCGCCTTCCAGCGCGAACAGACAGCCATGTTTATTCGCGAAAGCTGGGTAATTGGCGACACGGCCAAGAAGGCACCTGACCTAAATTACAAGACGGCGGTCTTGCCCCGCGGATCTATAGCTCTTCCGGTTAACCTTTATGTTTCTGGTGGTTCGGACGAGGCGCAGACAGCAGCTTGGGATTTTGCCATCGCAGCCAATGAACCTGAGCATCTAATATGGATGCTGGACAACGTCGGCTGGCTACCTAACCGGAGCGGCGTCGATTACTCTGGCGTGGTTGCTGCAAAGCCCCAATTTGGAGCTTTTGTTGATCTGCCCGAGGACTATGTCTTCTTCACACTGCCCTCGATCGAGCCAATTAATGAGATCCTAACGCGCTTTGCCGCCCATTTGGTAGATGCCTATGCGGACGAATCTCTGGTGGGTAACGATGCGGCAATGCTAGAGGTTTTGAAGGCCTCAGCTGAAGAAACCAACAAGATCCTGAACCGTGCGGGTATTTTGGCCAAGTAACCGTTGAAGACTACCCCGGCTAACACGCCGGGGTCACACTGCAGAGGAACGAGATATGCTTAGGCGGAAACAATTTTGGTTCGCGATCATGGCGATCCTACCGACCTTTGCCATTTTTGGATGGGTACGGTTGTTTCCTATCATAGAAACTCTGCGTCTTAGTATGCACGAGTGGAATTTATTGTCGAAGAACAAACCATTCGTAGGGTTTCAAAATTTTATTGAGCTATTTGGCGACAATCAATTTATGGATGCGCTGACTAATACCGCCGTTATTGCATTTGGCGCTATGGCAGTAACTATCCCGATGTCGATGGTCCTCGCCGCGATTATCTATCACCGAACGCGCAGTCGGTTTTCTGGGTTTTACGAGACCGCTGTCTTCATACCTCATGTTGTTTCTCTGGTGCCTGCCGCTATGGCGTGGAAGTGGATTTTTGATGCAAAACTCGGCCCTTTAAACGCAATAATTATGGGATTGGGGGGCGACGCTTTGCCCTGGCTATTTGACCCAGTGCTTTCAGTGATCTGCATTATCTTCCTAGTTTCATGGCAAACACTCGGCTACGGGGTGCTAATTTATCTAGTCGGGTTTAGGAACCTGCCCAAGTCAGTTTTTGAAGCCGCGCAACTGGATGGAGCGAACGGATTCCAAAGCTTTCTTTACATGTCTGTTCCACTATTGAAGCCTATCACACTTTATGTATCTGTTGTCACGCTGATCTCTGGCTTTAATGTCTACGCGCAAGCATATGTGTTAGCCTCTGACACGCAAGGTGCGCCTGGACGACAAGTACGGGTACTGGTTCTTGATATGCTAGAGAACAGTTTCCAGAATTTCCGTGTGGGTTATGCCGCTGCCGAAGCAGTAATTCTCCTGTCAATCGTGCTGTTGCTAACCATGATCCAATTCGGTCTGCTTCGTGGAAAGGGAGGTCGCTAGCCATGTCTGCCACAGACCGCGCCCGCCGAACCAATTTTCTGTTAGATGTCACACTATTTGTGATCTGTATTCTGTTACTGACCCCCCTGATCCTACTGATCGCGAATGGCTTCAAAACGCCACAAGAGATGTTAGTCTGGCCGCCAACACTTTTCCCAAAAGATCCCACTCTGGAAAACTTCCACAAAGTCTTTACCGAGACGCCACTTTTACGATGGATGTTAAACAGCTTTCTCTTCGCGATTTTGTCGACGGTTGCCATAGTGGCAACTTCCGCTTTAGCTGGTTATATCATCGGAAAATTTCCGTTTCGTACCATCAATATTATTTTTATCCTTTTCCTCGCAACAGCGATTATTCCATTCGAAGTATACATGATTCCACTTTATTTCCAGGTCAAAGCTCTCGGTCTCTTAAACAGTGTCGGCGGTTTACTGGTCGGGTATCTGGTGATGAGCTTTGGTATTTTTTTAATCCGCCAAAACGTAATCGCCTCGATCCCAGATGAATTGTTGGAGGCGGCGCGCATCGATGGCGCGGGGGAATTATGGATCTTTTGGTACGTTGTTCTACCACTTCTGCGGGGGCCGTTGGCAGCACTCGCTGTGTTGGCTTTTTTCCAGGCCTGGACAGCATTCGCCTGGCCGATCATCGTGATGACACGCAAGAAATCCTTCACAATCGAGGTTGGCCTCGCCAATTTTCAAAGTGCATACACGGTTGATCTCTCACTACTAAGCGCCGCTTCAGCCGCTGTGATGGTACCATCAGTTCTGGCCTTTGTACTGCTGAGAAGAAATTTTGTTGAAGGCATTGCTGCAAGCGGAATGAAAGAATAAGGGATAAGACGATATGGCGACGGTTGAAATCAAAGAACTTCATAAATCCTTCGGCGATGTGGAGATCTTGCACGGAATATCCTTTACGATCCCTGACGGCGCTTTTGTCGCCCTTGTCGGCCCATCGGGCTGCGGCAAGTCTACCATACTGCGACTGATTGCCGGACTGGAAGAAATCACCAGCGGGGAGATTCATATTGGTGATAATATAATAAATGATGTTGAGCCGAAGAACCGCAATATCGCGATGGTATTTCAAAACTATGCGCTTTATCCCCATCTGACTGTGGCCCAGAATATGGGATTTTCGTTGAAGCTTCTAAAAAAATCTAAGGCTGAAATTGAACGCGCTGTCCAACACACCGCTGAAATCCTTGGTGTCAACAAACTACTGCATCGTCTGCCGAAGCAGCTTTCTGGTGGACAGCGCCAGCGGGTTGCTATGGGACGGGCCATCGTACGCAAACCGCAGGTGTTTCTCTTCGACGAGCCACTCTCAAATCTCGATGCCAAGCTACGCGTTCAGATGCGGGCAGAGTTAAAAGCTCTCCACCGCCGTCTTGCCACCACTACCGTCTATGTCACTCACGACCAGATTGAAGCGATGACCATGGCCGATATTGTCGTTGTGATGCGAAACGGCAATGTGGAACAGGTAGGCCGCCCACTTGAGCTCTATGATAAACCAGTCAATCAGTTCGTAGCGGGTTTCATTGGCTCGCCAGCGATGGGCTTTTTACCTGCCACGACCAAGGTAGGCTCTAGCGAGATGGTGCTTTCGGATGGGCAGGTGCTTTCAAAGCCAACATGCACGGCACTTGACGGCGGCTACATAATTGGCCTCCGGCCCGAACACATCCAACTGGGTGGAAACGGCGCCTCATTCAAGGCGACGATTGAAGCCAGCGAGCAGACCGGATCAGAAACCCTGTTGCTAGCCCGGTTGGCAGATCAGGAGATTACCATCCTTTTACGTGAACGTTTTGATACTACCATTGGCGATGTCCATACATTCGTCATTGATCCGACTGCAGTTCAAGTGTTTGACTCAAAGACCGGCGCAAGACTTGAAACGTAAGAAAAATGAATGCCTCTGAAAAAGATATGGTCCTAGTCTGGTTCCTACGACCCGGCATTCGTTGACGGTGTGCCAGAAGTTGGCTTTTGGATGGTGTAGTGACGGCTCTTCATAAAATCCTGAATGGAGTTATTCAGGGAGTATAAGAGATCTGGAAGCGTCAGGCCTAAATCGCGAAAAGAGGCGCGGTGGCAAAAGCGGTTTGACTGGGGATGTGGTTGAAAGCCTGCCGGCATCCGAAGACGTCAAGCGCCAAACTGGTCAATGCGAAAAGGTTCTGTCGCCATCTGACAGATTTTTTTATCTAAAGTCGTACTTACGGCAGAAGAACTGGGTAGGACGCTAAGCTGTCACCCCGTTGATTTACCGTTCCTTTTGTTGGGACTGCCGCGGATAATGACACCGGAGGCCCACTATGGCTGACTTGTCGAGACCATTGCCTCGCCCGTAGTGGAACTTTGTGCTGGCTCGCTTGAGGTTCGGGCCGAGCATGATTCACCTAGTATAAATTCAGCGCCTTGGAAAACAGGTCCATTGGCTACACCCCCCGCAATGTGCAGCTGGAAACAACGGGAGAAAAATCTCGTTCCACGAAGCAGTAAATCTTGATGGTGAAACTGATAAGGTCGCCCTGATCGCGGCGGTCCTGAAGGAAGAGGAATGGCCAAGCAGTTCCATTCCCTTCCTACCAGATCATGGTCAGGAGATAATCTCAGACCTTAGCCTCAACCTGCAGCCAGCATAGGCGATTGGACGTCTAAAAGGTCTGATAGCACTTCGCGGAATCAAGGCTGCGCTTTCCCAAACAATCCGCTAATCTTGTATAGCACGGATAGCTGCCAGAAGACTAAGGCCAGTGTGATACCCGGGGTCCAAATCGGGCGTAGCGGGGACATAGTCTACGGGGCCCCCCATCGTTCTTGTTTGGTATGCAAAGCTCCGGTTAGGTTGCCAATAATTGTCAAAAAAGGCCTCGTCTGCCTTTTTCCAAAGGTTTATGAGGCTTATATCACCTGTTAGTTTGTATCCAAGCGCAGTTGCGCGGATAGCCTCTGGCATTTGCCACCAGGGATAATATGGTGAATTTGCCTGCCCCGTTTTGGATGAAATACTAAGTGCAATTCCAGGACCGTGAAGGCCAATCTCAAGACTTCTTCGAAGAATGGCCTGAAGGGGTTTTATCCGGGGGTCGTCTGGACACCGTGCCAGATGTTCAAACGCAAAACCGCAGAATTCAATCCCGTGGCCTAAGTTGCAGGCCTCCTGTTTTGGAACGTTCAAAAGAAGTCCCGTAGTAGCGTCGTAGTAGCGCGCCAAAACGTCGTCAATAAAACGGTTAGCAAAGCCTGCTTCATCGGAATGGTTACATCGGTGCAACAGGCCTGCAGCCCCGAGAAGGATCATACGTGGTCCAAAATCATCTGGTTCAGCCCTTGCGTTTTCAACTGAAAGCACACGTTTTTCTTCCATCTGGAAACGCTCGTTTTCGATGGCTGTGATGACGTTATGCAAGTAGTCAAGAAATGGCGTTACATTTTCGCGATCAAAACGGCAAGCTGCAGCAACAAGCCCTTTGGCTACAAAGGCGTCCGAATATGTGAAAATTGAAAGCGCAGTAGTTTGGGGTTTAACGCCATCATCCACCGGTATGACTGGGTTAAGCCCTTCGTCATAAAGAAAGTAGGTATGGCCATCCCGCATGTAGAGTTCGCTCAGTCCGTGAAATAGTTGTTCAGCTCTTTGGCTAATACGCTCGGATAATACCGGATTAAGTTCTTGATAAAAATCAGCAAATGTTACAAGTGCTTCAAGCCCGCGTCCCTGGATCCAGCCATAGGTAAATTTGGGGCCACGCAATCCAGAGGAGGAGGCGTCGTAGTCAACTCCAGTTAATGAATTCACTTTCGTGTTAAGAAATCCGCTTTGACTTGGACGGTCAATCAACCAACGTATAGCCGACCGGTTGCAGGCTTCATAGCGAACTACCGCGTCTTCGATCCAAGTTCTCATGTCCTGAAGCCCTCCCTAAGTTTGGCCATCAAAGTCTTTGCCCCACATTTTTTATAATCGTAATAAACCCCTGGCGAGAGGCCCGACAGATAACGTCTGGGATCACATTGAAAAACTTTATCAAACGCCAAAAGTAAAATAACCTAGTTGTGTGCAGCCAGCGCGCCATCGATGATATTGCAGAATTTTTTAGCGAGCGTTTTAGACATACGTTAAAGGTCTTATTTATATTCAAACAAGCCCATGTCGACAAACAATTATTACACTCCGAGTGGAGCCCAAAAAATATGTCTCTGCGTCCGTGGCGCATGTGTTTTAATAAATTTAGAAGACACGAGTTTAAATATGGTGTCCATAGAAAACTCTTGCAGGGGTACTGTCAAACTAATGAGAACAAGCATCAGATTGCTCGCACAGCCTAAATCTATACGCTCAATAATTGACGCCACTCAGCGAGAGCAGCAGCACGGTTCAGCTTGAAATTGGTGCGTGAGTAGAGATGGCGTTCCTGCAGCCCCTCACAGCCAACATAACCCCACACCCAGCCCCTTTTGCGCCTTTAGCGGAGCAGAGGAGGCTGTGTTACACGTGGGTTGCCTGAGCGCGCTTGCTGACCGATACAGCGATGCGGGCGCGTGTGCGCGTGGGGGAAGCGTGTCGTTAAGTCAATATTGTGGGGGCGAATGTGGGGGCTAAATAACAGATCATAAAATAAGATACTGATATATATAATTAAATATCGTTTAATTGGCGGTGCTGTCAAACTAATGAGAACTCGCATCGGATTGCTAGCGCAGCCTAAATCTATGCGCTCAATAGTTGACGCCACTCAGCGAAAGCAGCGGCACGGTTAAGCTTGAAATTGGTGCGTGGGTAGATGTGGCGTTACCAAACAAAACCCCAGCCCAATGAATTTACAAGGCTAATACTAAAGGGCCGTGGTCCGAGACGCGAGGCCCTAGGATAGGGGGGCCTGGGGTGAGCCTGGCGCGTTTCATCTGTTTGGATTGGGCTCAGTAACCCCCGAAACAAAATGGCCGACACCTCACAGGAATGCGTAGCTCGGAAAACAGTCAAGCGTACGGATCCAGCAGCACTAAAGCCCGGATTGAACACCAGCTGAGAGCCTGTGGGGCTTATGCCCGATCAATGATCATCGGGCTTTGGGCCGAAATGTAGCATCAACGGAGAACAGGCTCTCGCTACGATTGGTGAGGGAGTATTCACAGCAGATTAAGCTTTATCGTTGGCGTTTCCCTCGATCAGAGATTCGAAAGAAGTCACGGAATGTTAAAAAGCGGCAATGAACGCGGCAATTATATTATAGTAAAGCTAGGGCCTAAAACGCAAAAAACGCTAACCTATTGAGTTAGCGTCATTTACTTTGGTTGCGGGAGTAGGATTTGAACCTACGACCTTCAGGTTATGAGCCTGACGAGCTACCGGGCTGCTCCATCCCGCGCCAAGTTCGGACTAGCTAGTCGTTCATTGGGCAAACCACAAGAGCTAATGTGGAGAAATTTTGATCAAAGGTCACAATTCGTCAACTGATTTGCGCAGGGCATCTGCATAGTGCTTGCTGACCGCCCCATCACTAGCTTTTTCAATTACGTCATGCATCACATTGTCAGAAAGACCCGCCCCATTCCGCACAAAACTGAGCGGACCATCCCAATCAAAATTGCGATAGACCGCAGCCGATTGCGCAAATGGTGGCGACTGCGCAAAAAGTTGAAAGGTGAGCCGGTGGCCGGCATAATCGGAATTGAGGAGGTCACGAGCAAAAGCCAGCAGCTTGCGTCGATCTTCCGCCACCCAGTGGTCATTGATGGTGTAATATTTGTCCATCCAAGGCTTGGTCTCAGGCGATTCAAACGTTGCTACATTCGGTGTGACGCAGATCTGCCCACCGCAAAGCTCCCGCGCGATATGCATCATCTTGGGCAAGTTGTTGAGCGCATGGCAGCGGCCAATCATCAAGAGTGATTGATTGGGCATCATCAAGCCCGCAGGGAACGTCTCGCCCAGCGCAATAGAAGCCGTTAGATGCGCGTTGATCCCTTCGCGCCATATGGCTAACTCTGAGAGCTTTTCCTGCACCGCTGGTTGTTTTTCCAGCCCAGTTTGACGCGCATTGAACAGGGCCGTCCCGATCATTTGATCCGCTTGTTTCAATGTGCGTTGCACAAAGGCAAATGCGGAATAGCGATGCAGGGTCGCTCGAATGAAGATTGCCGCCCGGGTGTGTCGATAAAACAGAACATTTTCCCAAGGGATTAAAACATTGTCAAAGATCACGATGGTATCGACCTCATCAAACCGATTGGCCAAGAGATAGTCGCGGTGATCCACCCTTGGGCACCCCCCCATGCGCCCCAGCAAAGCCGCCACGACACAAAAACTTGAGGCCCGATGAACTGAGATCACAGATAAACCCGACCGCATAATCCGACAGCTCAGCATTGCCCCAATTGGCGATGGTCGGTTTGGTGAAGGCTTGATTGGCATAGGCAGCGGCAGTTTCATATTTTGCCCCCCGCACCACGATGCCCGCATCTGTTTCTTTGACCACATGCAGCAGCATATCAGGATCTTGATCTTGCGGCGCGAGAGATCGGTCCCCCTTTGGGTCGGTATTGGCTGAGACGTGGAACGGATCGCCTTTCAATACCTTGCCAATATGGGTTTCAATGTTTTTGGAAAATTGCGGGTCAACCTCATTCAGCACATCGGTGCCATCAAATAGGGACCAAATTTCACCGACGGTTTCGTCACCGACCCGGGTCACGACTCCTCCGATATCCTCCATCAGCAAGTCCGTAGCGCGCCGCTTGGCCCACCAGTCATCCTGCGTATAGGGCAAGGAACTTCCGATTGCGTTAACCTCACTGCCCTGCGTCACCGTCATCACATCGCAGGTCGCAGGATCATGAGCCATGTCATACATGCGGGCGCGAATATCAACGAGTGGCTTAAACATGGGGTGCGCGGTGACATCTTTGACACGCTCACCGTTCATGAATACCTCACGATTATCTCGAATTGAGTCGCGATACTCTTCGCTGGTTCTGATCATCTGAAGGGCACCTTGTAATATGTTTTGGAAGGGACATGCCTATCCTGACCCCTAACCATCGGATCGTGGCATAAACCATCAAGTTTTCAAGAAAAGTTTCAGATTACTTCGTATGCCCCAAAATTCTGGCATGTCCAAAAAATCGCGAATAATTGTAATAACACGGGAGAATTTTTCCGCACCAAGCCACCAGCTCTGATCCCTTTTCTCAAATCAGACCCAACCACCAAGCACGGCTCTCCCATTCGGACTGCAAGAATTTACAGTTTCCACCCTGGCGCGAATCAAGCGGCCGCAAGCAACAGTTATTTATTGCTCGCCTTTACCACAGCTTTGGTCCGCCAAAGACTGGGATAGAACGCGTCTTCTGCAAGCCTCACCCTCACCTTCACCCGCCACAGACGCGTTCGAACATAACCCACTTTAACGCGCCACGCCTATGGCAATTTCTCGTCGACATTTTGCAAAGCATGCCGCAACACTAGGCAACAGCATTTAAATGAGGAACACTATGTCAGAACATGGATACGCCGCTGGGCGATTGAACCTACCTTTTGTAGGCATTTCCACCTTTGGCAAGCGCCCCTATGTGGCGGATTGGGATGCGATAGACGCAGATGTGGCTGTATTGGGGGCGCCCTATGATTTTGGCACCCAGTGGCGCCCCGGTGCGCGCTTTGGGCCGAGAGCGGTGCGCGAAGCCTCCACACTGTTTTCATTTGGCCACGCTGGCGCTTATGACCATGAGGATGACGCCACCTATCTAGCCAGTGATGTAAGTATCGTAGATATTGGAGATGCCGATATCATCCACACCAAAACCGAGGAAAGCCACGCAAATATTGAATTTGGTGTGCGTAAGATTTTGGCTGCAGGTGCTCTTCCCGTGGTGATTGGCGGCGATCACTCGATCAACATCCCCTGCATCAATGCATTTTCCGAGCAAGAGCCTGTGCATGTGGTACAGATTGATGCGCATTTGGATTTTGTGGATGAGCGCCATGGCGTCACTGCGGGTCACGGCAATCCGATGCGGCGCGCAATTGAAAAGCCTTGGGTCAGCGGCATGACCCAACTCGGGATCAGAAACGTGAGTTCAACCGCGAAAGAAGGCTATGAAGATGCCCGAGCGCGCGGCTCTGATATTCTGTCGGTGCGCCAAGTGCGGAAGCTTGGGGTTGATGCGGTGCTCGAGCGCATTCCTCTTGGGGCTCGGTATTATGTCACCATCGACATTGACGCCTTTTGTCCCTCCATTGCGCCAGGCACGGGCACACCAAGCCATGGCGGCTTTCTGTATTATGACGTTCTTGAGATCCTACAAGGCTTGGCGCATCGCGGTCAGGTGGCTGGCATCGATTTGGTGGAGGTCGCCCCCGCTTATGATCCGACGGATAGCACCCAAATTTTGGCCGCCCAACTCTTGTTGAACTTCATTGGATTCATTTTTAACCATAAAAAGTGATCAACAGCGTATTTAAATATCACCACCAAGATCATACCAGATCTGATGCACCCAAGATTTGATCTGCAAGGCCTCTTGCCAGCGGTTCGACATCTCGCGGCCATCAGGCCCGGTCATGGCATATTCAGGCGGGCCAAGTTCGCAGAGGAAAATGCAATCGCCCTCGTTGCGCGTGCGCCAATCTTCAAGACCTTCACGCCACCAGCCTTTGAACAGCTCTACCCACTTTTGATGCTGCACGAAATCGAGTTGCAGCTGAATTTGCTGACGACTCGCCACGCGGCCCTGAAAACTGTCAGAGCGCTGCAAAATTCTGCTGATCAATCCCATGTCACGATCTGACATTGGAAACCAAAACTCCCGGTCCACCACATAGTGGCTCAAATCCGCACACATCCGCATCTCAGGGATGGCATCTAACAGGCACAGGGTTGAATACAGATCATTAGTGATGCAATTACGGTGGCTCTCAAATTGAATCGGCACGCCAATTTGATCGGCCATATCCATCCATTGCCGGATCACTGGAATCATCCCATCCACCGACAATGGCATCACTTGCCCAATCACATCCACAAAGGGGCTGCCAAAATCTTTGGCCATCACCAAGGTTTCGCGCAGACCTTCCACAGTTTTGGGAAAGGCTACAATCAATGGCGTCAGACCGTGGCGCTCCATATGGGGGCGCACCTCATGGGCCTGAGTTACATCCCCGGCACCTAAATCAATCGCCATCCCATCGTAGCCCGCGTTGGCCACCATTTCGCAAACCTGGTCATTGGGCAGCTTTATGCCTGTTTGGTCATGGGGCTGCATCGCCCAAAGGCTAGTGTAGGTTTTGAGACACTGGGACATAAGACCCTCCGATTAGTCATTCTCCAAGTAAACGATTGGGCGGGACCCGAAGTAAAGTAAAGAATCTAAATGCCCTGCCTGATTTTCGAAGCACACCAATCTAAATATGGTTATAGTTTAGACATGTCATTCGCTACCAGATCACGACACCCCCTATAGGGCCCTTTTGCAACGCGATACAAGCTACGACGGGCTGGCCGCCCTATGTCGCTGTAAGCACCACAGGGATATTCTGCCGCCCCACGTGCCCCGCCCGCAAACCAAACTCAGAAAACTGCCAATTTTTCGATACCATAGGCATCTGCATCTCCAATTGGTTTAGAGCCTGCAAATGCTGCCACCCTCTTGGGGCCCCCGCCGCCCAAGCCGAACCGGCCATCCAGAGCTTGCTGAAAGCATTTGATGACAACACGGAGTATCACTAGAGCGAAGCGGATATAACACAGCTAAAGTTCGGTCCATCGACCGCCCACAGCGGCTTCAAGCGGCATTGCAGCATGGCATTTTTGAAGATGGCACACAGGTGATCGATGCACAAATCACCGCAGACTTTGTATCGCCCAGCGCCTTTCAGACAGCATTTTCGAAAACAATCTGGCTAAGCCACTCTGTTTTCACTGGCGAAGGGATGTTGAAAATGAACTGGATAGGCACCCCGCTTGGGCCAATGATCGCATTATGTGATGCGTGCAGTTTGCAGCTGTTAGAGTTCGCAGATCAGAAGATACTGCGCTCAGAAATGATCAAGCTATTCGAATATTGTAAAGTTACGATCCAATTCGGTGAAACTCCCAAAACCGCCCTCATTAAATCAGAATTGCAGTAGTATTTTGCCAGAAACCTGCCAAGCTTCACGGCCCCACTGGCACTGCACAGGTCGGAATTCTCGCACGCAGTTTGGCATGCTCTACGAGATATTCCAGCAGGCGCAACCAGCAGTTATGGTGACATCGCTCGTGCAATTGACAAACCCAGCGCCACGCGTGCCGTGGCGCATGCCAACGGGGCAAACCAAATTGTAATTCCCTGTCATCGGGTGATAGGCGCTGATGGCAGCCTGACCTGTTATGGCGTCGGTCTAGGGCGTAGGCAGAAATTTATTGAGGTAGAACAAAGCTATCGTTGAGGCGCCGTTATTCAGCCGCAACCCGCACCCGACCACCTGAAGTAGGCACAACCCAAACCTCATTTTGCGGCCATTGGCTTTCATCCTTTTGGCCAAGCCGCTTGATGACCTGAATTTGGAACCCAATCCAACCCATGCGGTGCACCGTGCCCACCTGTGCTTCGATCTTTGCATTCAAATGGCTCAGCTTCCAAAACGGAACAGATGGAAACACGTGATGGGCCGTATGATAGGGCATTTGCCAGCACAACCATCGCATCAGCGCATTGGTGCGGGTTGAGCGGGTATTTTCAAGGATATCGTCTTCATGGCTCAACCCCAGATGCTCAATCGTATTTTGCAGCTGATGGATCGGTTTAGTCAAAACCATGGGTAGGATCCAAAACACCGTGGCGGCCCAACTATTCGTCACCAACGAAATCCCAACTATGAGGAGATAAAGCCCCACATGGATTCGACTTTCGCGAATGACCTTGCCTTCTTCTTCTGTACGGATGAACGGCTCGATAATGACGCCTCTCGCGCGCCGCAGCACTCCAAACAGGCGGTTGCGCCAATAGGTGATACCGGACATCCACAGCAGATAGGTAAACAGCGTATAGGGCTCACGCACCAACTCACCGTCCTTTTCCCAATTTTGAGTGTAGGTGTGATGCGCAAAATGCATCACCTGATCGTAATCGCGTGGAAAAATCATCACAAAGCCGATGAGACGGCCAAACACCTCATTCGTTTTGCGGTTCGCAAATACCGTGGCATGGCTCAACTCATGTTGCGCGGCGTAAAGAAAATTGATCAAAACACCCAGAACAAAACCCGTCACCCACACCCAGCCCGTGCCAAGAGCAAGGCTGTGCAGATACCCGGCGATCAGGATCGCCCCAACATGGCTAGCCATTTGACCGGCGCCCCGCAGGTTCGAGCGCACATTTAGAGATTTAAGTTCCGCTGGGGTCACCAGTTTGCTGCGCGAAAAAGACGCTTCCATACTTACCTCACGAGTGAATTTCTGAGGAGCCTAGAGGCAGGGTCTCACTCTGTCCAGTGCCTTGGAGATACGTTGCTAACCACGTCGCACAGAACCCACTAAGAAATCTAAGCCGAGCGCTCCCAAGGCCTTGTGAATCCACCAAGCACTTCAGTAACCGCGGCATCATCCGCCGCACCAGACACTTGGGCAACGAGCCCACGTTGTTTGTCTTCAATCACTTTTTGCACCCGCGCATCCACGCCCGCGTCAGACAGTGCTGCGTTATAGATCCGGGTAATCGCAGACTTTCTAAGAGCAGGTTTAAAAACTTTGCCCACTGCGGTTTTGGGCAGCTCCGGCAATATCTCAATATATTTAGGTTGAGCGGCCCGTTCGGTCACACGCTCATTGGCGAAGGCAATAAGCTCATCTGGTGTCGCTGTGCCCCCCACCACCAGCTCAACATAGGCGCAGGGGAGTTCCCCTGAATGCGCATCCGGCTGACCGATCGCGCCCACAAAACCAACGGCCTCATGCCCGGCCAAGGCTTCTTCGATCTGTGCGGGGTCGATGTTATGTCCACCCCGTATGATCAAATCTTTAGCGCGGCCCGTGATCCAAAGATATCCATCTTCATCCATACGGCCCAAGTCGCCAGTGCGCAGATAGGTATCAAAGTGGTAGAGGTCTTTGTTCTTGGCGGCCTCTGTATAGGTGTTGCCCGCAAATACTCCAGGGTTTTCCACACAGATTTCACCAATTTCATTGGTCGCACATTCCTTTGGACCTTTCGCAGTATCGAGCAAAATTTTCACATTGGTATGCGGCAACGGCAGGCCCACCGAACCCACTTTTTTGAGACCTTGATCAGGGTTGCAAGAAACCAGGCAGGTCACTTCTGTTAGGCCATAACCTTCCACAATCTCAACACCTGTGGCTTTTTCAAAACGTTTAAACAACTCCACCGGAAGCGGCGACGACCCCGAAAATGCGGTTTTCAAAGACGAAATATCCGCATCAACTGGCCGCTGCATGAGAGCCGAAATTGCCGTGGGAACCGTGATCATGAACGATACATTCCACCGATCAATCAGTTTCCAAAAATTATCAAACACACCCTCGCCGCGGTATCCTTGCGGTGTTGGAAACACCACATGCGCCCCAGAGCTGATCATCGCCATCAAAATAACATGACAGGCGAATACGTGAAACAGAGGCAGAGGACAAATGATGGTATCTGTAGAGCTGAACAGCATTCTGTCCCCCAACCAGCCATTATAAACTATGCCTGAGTATTTGTGTTGCGCAACCTTAGGAATGCCCGTGGTGCCGCCAGTATGAAAATAGCCTGCAACCCGATCCTCGGCCGAATCTGCAAAATCTAGCATGCGGTTTTGTTTGTCGAGCTGAGCGTTGAAGTCCAAAACTTTTGCGGAATGAGCAACAGCCACTTTAGGCCGGATCAGGGGCACGATCCAAGATTTTGGTGGGGTCAAATAACGATTGAGATCTACTTCTAACACGGCTTCAACATTCGGCGCCTGCGCCACAGCATCAGCGGCCAATTGCGCCAAATCCGTTTTGGGGAAGCCACGCAGAGTGACCAAGACCTTTGCATTGGTTTCCCGCAAAATTGCGGCAATCTGATCTGGTTCTAACAGCGGGTTGATCGGGTTGGCGATGCCGGCAATGCTTCCACCAATCAGGGTGAGCGCCGCCTCATTACAAATCGGCATCAGATAGGCGACGACGTCCCTCTCGCCAATGCCCAAGCGCCGGAACATATTGGCTGCTTGTACCGATTTGTCACGAAACTCCTGCCAACTTAGGGTTTCGGCCTTATCTTTTGGTCCAGAAGTGATTTGAAAGCTCACGCCGGGGCGTTGCCCATGGCGTTCTGAGACAGAGTTAATAAATTCATACATGGTTGTGGGAACATCTCGTTCCGCCCATGGCATTTCATTTTCTACAGCGTCCCGATCGGCCTTTGTCGCAAAGCTCATCATTCTCTCCCATGGTTCCAAAGTGTGCCACTTTTTTCGGCGTTTTTCACAAGATGGTCAGTTTTGAGAAGTTTCGCAAGGATTTTGGCGGTGCTTTACTTGGTGCCAGGTTAAAAGGCGCTGTCTTCGGTGAATTGCAATCGGGCCAGACGCGCATAGAGCCCGCCTTCTGCCACCAAAGCTGCATGCGTGCCTTGAGCCACGATTTTTCCTTGGTCCATCACCAAAATTCGGTCCGCTTTTTTCACTGTGGCCAAGCGATGTGCGACCACCAAAGTTGTGCGGTCTTTGGCCAGGTCTTCGAATGCCTTTTGGACCAATGCTTCGCTTTCTCCATCGAGCGCAGATGTTGCTTCATCGAGCAAAAGCACCGGAGCATCGCGCAAAATAGCGCGCGCAATTGCGATCCGCTGTTTTTGCCCACCGGACAACATAACACCGCGTTCGCCCACATAGCTGTCGTAGCCTTCTGGAAGCGCAGAGATGAAGTCATGGGCGGCGGCAGCTGTCGCCGCGGCAATCACCTCATCCTTGCTGGCATCCGGGCGGCCAAACAAAATATTATCATAGGCAGAACTCGCAAAAATCACCGGGTCTTGCGGAACTAGGGCCATAAACTTGCGAAAAGCACTGCGCTCCATCTCGGGTAATGAAATACCGCCAAAGGTGATCTGGCCCTCTTGCGGATCAAAGAACCTTTGCAGTATTTGGATGATGGTAGATTTACCCGCACCCGATGGCCCAACCAAAGCAACGGTCTCGCCCGGTTGGATAGTAAAACTGACGTTATTGAGCGCCAATGCATCGGGGCGATTGGGAAACGTGAAATTTACATTCTCAAAGACAACGGCTCCGACACTCGGTCTCCTAGGGGTCTTTGGATCTGCAATGGTGTCTTCAGCGTTCAATAGCTCAACTAACCGCTCAGTCGCACCCGCCGCACGTTGCAGCTCAGACCAAAGCTCTGACAAAGCTGCAGTGGAGCTGGCGACGATGGTGGCATAGATCACAAACTGCACCAGTTGACCGACCGAAGTGAGGCCACTGCGCACATCAATTGCGCCAACCCACAAAACGCCCATCACACCGCTGAAAGCCACGAAGATGATGATCATCGTGATCAAGGCCCTGACTTTTATCCGTGCCCGCGCACTGTCGAAAGCTTTTTCGGTCACACCCGAGAATTCAGCCCCACTGCGCGCTTCGTGGGTGAAGGCTTGCACGGTTTGAACTGAAAGAAGAGATTCTGACGCCTTGCCAGATGATGCCGCGATCCAATCTTGGTTTTGGCGTGACAATCCGCGTAGCTTGCGTCCAAGGGTTAGGATTGGCCCAAGGATCAAAGGCACGATCAACAGCACCAAGCCTGTGAGCTTTGGCGAGGTCCAAAGCATCATCACTAGCCCGCCAGACATCATCAACATATTCCGCAAAAGCCAGCTGGCCGACGAGCCAATCACCGACAAAATCAGAGTGGTATCTGTGGTAATCCGGCTCAACACTTCACCAGTCATCAGTTTTTCAAAATAGGCTGGCGACATGCCGATCATACGCGCAAAAATTGCTTTTCGGATATCCGCAACAACACGTTCGCCAAGACGGGTTACAACATAGTAGCGCAACCCTGTGCCCAGCGCGAAGATTGCCGCAACAATAATAGCGCCCAGAAAATACTGATTAAGCAGAGCAACGTCACCCATGGTAAAGCCATCGATTACCCGTCTTGCAGCCACAGGCAACACAAGCGAGACACTGGCGGTGATGGTCAGCGCAATCAGTGCAAGAATGACCAAAGGTTTATAAGGTGCAAAATAGGGAACCAAGGCACGTAAAACGCCAACCTGTTTGGAAGACGCGCGTTCCTCGGTTTGATCTGCCGCTGAATTTGGTGTCCGTGCCATGCTCGCCCCTTATCCTGTCTGTGGGATGTACCGCTCCACAGGCAGACCAACAAGAGGGTAAAGACACTTTTCTGTGTCCTGCACTGAGCGTTCCCTACGAATTCAGCAAATAGACTAAGCAACTATATCGCAGCAGGCGGTGCCTTGGTTGCCAACGCCGTTATGGTCACCAGCACAGCTGTAGAATACCCAATGAACCTGCCAACCCGGCAAGCAGCATACAGTGTCGTTGGAGCCTCAAGGGAAAGCTAGAGTTGATCTGCCCCTCTGGGCTGGCCTGTTCCTTAGTGAAAACACAGCAGCCGGGCGAATTAATTTTAAATGCGATTTTAGGGTATTTTTTAAGGAATTAGAATAATGAGCGCCCTCCCTATGGCAAACTGTAATTAGAGTTAATCACATGGGAGAGGTGTTTGGAGCGGGTAGCGGGAATTCATTTCCTATGCCCTGCACCAACCGAGTTCTCACGTAAGCAATAACAACAGCTTATGCGTTCTACAATCAAATGCAAGTCACTGTCTGTGTCTACTGTGTCGTACCACAGCAATTGATACGTACTGACGTACCATCAGATCTAATGTCCGACCTGCCTGTGCCTCACTTCCATGGGTAGGGCCATGTACTGTGTCCTCCGGTGTACGTGTCAATCACTGTACGTTTGTACTGACCTAATCATGTCGGGTGAATGACGAGTAATCCTTATCGTTACTAGTACAGGGGAAGTGATGGTGGTGATGGTGATATACATATGCCTGTTGTTAAGCATCTGTATGCTGTCAACGCCGGACTAAAACTGCACCAGTCGCCGGAGCAACAGTGCACCATTTGGCAGATTTTGGTCGGAGTAAAAGTGCGCCATTTTTCGGGATGTAGGTTTGTCCATAGGCCCGCACGGCGGAGT
>Ga0206130_10003826_pt1 | contig 19168 bp, 13 predicted proteins | sample Helgoland_Spring_9_FD_148637 | JGI IMG/M metagenome (GOLD analysis project Ga0206130, IMG submission 148637) | Pelagic subsurface seawater microbial communities from Kabeltonne, Helgoland, North Sea - Helgoland_Spring_Bloom_20160512_1 | ecosystem: Environmental > Aquatic > Marine > Epipelagic ... | reverse complement strand
CAGATAATCGTTTTTGCCTGCCGAACAATATCCCCAATCAACTCACTGGTCTCGTGTCCAATATCTAAAATCATATCGTCAGCCTCGATATCGGCCACGGGCTTGTACACAGGTACCGCGTCAGCAGACAAGGACTTGGCTACCACCACATCGACCGGTAAAGGGATATAGATCTTGTCCAGCAAACGGCGAGCAGTGGCCAATAAATCGGGCTCATACAATGACTTACCCACCTCGACACCACTGGCAGCGAGAAAGGTGTTGGCAATACCGCCACCGACAATCAAGGTATCTACCTTGTCTGACAAGGTATCCAGTACCTCCAGCTTGGTGGAAACCTTGCTGCCACCGACGATGGCAACCACCGGCCTTTCGGGTCGGGCGACGGCTTTTTCCAGAGCGTCAAGTTCTGCAACTAATAAGGGCCCCGCACAGGCGATCGGCGCGTATCGAGCAACACCCTCCGTCGTTGCTTGGGCACGGTGGGCAGTACCAAAGGCGTCCATCACAAAGATGTCACATAAGGCGGCCAATTGCCGCGCTAGAGTCTCATCGTTGGCTGACTCTCCCGTATTCACGCGCACATTCTCGAACAGCACCAGATCCTGCGTGCCCCAATCGAAGCCCTGCAAGTAATTGTCTACCAGCTGGACCGTCTTGCCAGTCAACTGCTCAATTTGCCGCGCCACCGGCGCCAGGCTGGCTTCGGGCTGGGCACTGATGGGCACGCCTTCGGTGGGTCGACCCAGATGCGACATCAACATGACTCTGGCGCCTGCCGCCAACGCGTATTCGATCGTCGGTAAGGCCGCGCGGATTCGCGCATCACTGGTGACCTGACCCCCTTTGACGGGGACATTCAGGTCCTCGCGGATCAGCACGCGCTGACCACGCAGATCCAAATCCTTCATGGCGATAAATTTCATGGGTTAGATCATGCTCCTGGCCACGTCGACGATATTTTCCGCGGTAAAGCCAAAGTGCTTTAGCACTTCGCCTCCGGGTCCGGACTCTCCAAAACGGGTCATGCCAATCACCTGGCCGTCGAGGCCAACCCACTTCCACCAGTAATCCGCATGGGCCGATTCAACCGCCAGACGATGGCGGTTAGCAGGGGGCAGGACACTGTCTCGATAGGCTTGATCCTGGGCTTCAAATACATCAGCACTGGGCATAGAGACGACTCGCGCCGCAACACCCTGTTTGGCCAGCTCTGTGAAGGCTTGCACCGCAATGCTTACCTCCGAACCCGTGGCAATAATAATGATCTGCGCTGGCTCAGCACTGTCACATAATACATAGGCGCCCCGCTTGATGTCCGCGATCTGCGCTGCCGTGCGTGTCTGGTGCGGCAAGCTCTGTCGAGACAAAACCAGCGCCGTTGGCCCGCATTGACGTTCGATGGCACCGCGCCAGGCCACCACAGTTTCAACGCCATCGGCGGGGCGCCAGACAGACATATTCGGCATGTCTCTGAGGCTCGCAAGATGTTCGATGGGCTGGTGAGTCGGCCCATCTTCACCCTGACCGATAGAGTCATGGGTGTACACCAGCACATTTCTCAGACCCATCAATGCCGCCATGCGCACGGCGTTTTTGGCATAGTCCATAAACACCAGGAAGGTACCGGTGAAGGGCAGAATGCCGCCGTGCAGCGCCAAGCCATTAGCGATGGCCGTCATACCAAATTCTCGAACACCGTAGTAAATATAATTACCATCAGGCTGTTCCACACTTACCGGCTGCATCGCCGGCCAGTTAGTCAGATTGGAGCCCGTCAAATCTGCTGAGCCGCCCACCAGTTCTGGCAGCAACTCAGCCATATGGGCGATCACCTTGGCCGAAGCCTGCCGAGATGCCAGGTTTTCACCGAGGCTGTTCGTGGTCTCTAGCAAAGCATCCATCGCCGTGGGCCATTGAGAAGGCAGATCACCCCCATGGCGCCGGCTGAACTCCGCGGCCAGCTCAGGAAAATGTTGCTGATAACCACGAAACAGGGCTTCCCAAGACGCCTCCAACGCGGCGCCGCGATCTCGGGCGTCCCAGCTCTGAGCAATCTCATCCGGCACTACAAAGGGTGGATGGGACCAATCCAGCGCGGCCCGGGCACCACTGATTTCTTCGGCACCGAGAGGCGATCCATGACTGGCGGCGGTGCCTGCTTTGGTGGGCGCGCCATAACCAATAGTGGTCTGGCAACAAATCAGGGTGGGCTTACTCGACTCGTTCCTGGCTATCTCTAGCGCCTCGGCAACTGCCTGTCCATCGTGGCCATCCACCCGGTCGATCACCTGCCAGCCATAGGCTCTGAAGCGTGCTGGGGTATCATCTGTGAACCAGCCTTTGACGTCGCCGTCGATAGAGATGCCGTTATCGTCATATAGGCAAATCAATTTGCCCAGACCCAAAGTGCCAGCCAAAGACGCCACTTCATGGGAGATACCCTCCATCAAACAGCCATCGCCCACAAAGGTGTAGGTGCAATGATCCACAATTTGAAAGTCTTGATCATCGAGCGTTCGATTAAAATGCGCCGCCAGCAGCTTTTCCGCAATGGCCAACCCTACGGCGTTCGCCAGGCCCTGACCCAGAGGGCCTGTGGTGGTTTCCACGCCCGGTGTGTGGCCATATTCTGGATGCCCCGGCGTTCGAGATCCGAGCTGCCGAAATTTTTCAAGCTCGGACATGGGCAAATCGTAGCCAGTCAGGTGTAGCAGGGCATAGATCAACATGGAACCATGACCGTTTGACAACACAAAACGATCGCGGTTAGACCACTTCGGATTGGCCGGGTTGTGCCGCAAAAAGCCAGTCCAGAGCGTCTCAGCGATATCCGCCATGCCGAGGGGTGCCCCTGGGTGTCCGGATTTGGCTTGTTGGACGGCGTCCATCGCCAGAGCGCGTATGGCATTGGCTCTTTGTCGAGATGAAATCATGTTCAAATCCGTTGTAACACTGAAGGGTTGGAGCGCCATTTTCACTTAGCACCCACGAGACATCAATGGAAATCCCCAAGAATCATGAATTTTTCGACATTCAACCTGAACCGATATCACGCCGGGTATCTATAAATCCTGCTCATTTACAGGTAACCTGCACGACTTTGATTTAGCCAATAGCGAGCTTTTGATATGTCCAGAACGTCACTGTTTACTTCCGAGTCAGTTTCCGAAGGCCATCCTGACAAGATGGCAGACCAAATTTCCGACGGGATCCTTGACGCCTTGTTGGCCCAAGATGCGAATGCACGCGTGGCTTGTGAGACGCTGGTTAAAACCGGCATGGTCGTCTTAGCTGGCGAGATCACCACGGATGCTTGGGTCGACGTCGAGGAAATCTGTCGCGAAGTCATTCTCAACATTGGCTACAACAGCTCAGCCGTGGGTTTCGATGGCGCCAGCTGCGCCGTGCTGAGCGCCATCGGTAAGCAGTCGCCGGATATCGCTCAGGGCGTTGATGAGACCGCCGGCCATGAGCAGGGCGCCGGTGACCAAGGTTTGATGTTTGGTTACGCCAGTAACGAGACCGATGTGTTGATGCCCGCGCCGATCACCTATTCCCACCGTCTCGTCAAACGCCAAGCAGAGGTTCGAAAGTCCGGCAAGCTCGCATTTTTGCGACCCGATGCCAAGAGCCAGATCACGTTCAAATACGACGCCCAGGGCCAACCTGTTTCGATAGAGGCCGTGGTCTTGTCGACCCAGCATGACCCGGATATCTCTCAGGCAGATCTGCGCGAAGCGGTGATGGAAGAAATTATTAAACCGGTGCTACCCGCAAATTGGTTACATGCCGGCACTCAGTACCATATCAATCCCACCGGCAAATTCGTCATCGGCGGCCCCGTCGGTGACTGCGGATTGACCGGTCGCAAGATCATCGTTGATACTTACGGCGGCATGGCGCGCCATGGTGGCGGCGCATTCTCCGGCAAGGATCCTTCCAAGGTCGATCGCAGCGCCGCTTATGCAGGTCGTTACGTGGCGAAGAATATCGTTGCCGCCGGACTGGCTGACCGCTGTGAAATTCAGATTTCCTATGCCATCGGCGTCGCCGAACCCACTTCCATCAGCATCGACACCTTCGGCACAGGCAAACTGCCTGACCAGGAAATCGAATTGCTGGTCAGAGAACACTTTGATCTGCGACCCAAGGGTTTGATTGCCATGCTCGACCTGAAACGGCCCATTTATCTGACCACCGCGGCCTACGGTCATTTTGGTCGAGAAGAGCCCAATTTCACTTGGGAGCGCACCGACAAGGCCATTGATCTGGCCAAGGCACTATAACAAGGCACTATAACAAGTCACTGTAACAAGGCACTATTTAAGAAGGCCGCCACCATGACATCACTCAGCCGACACCCGGTGCATTTCAGCTTCGAGTTCGCAGCGCCCAAGTCCGATGAGGCGCTGGCGAAACTGGCGAAGACGCACGAGCGCCTTCAGGCGCTTAACCCGCACTTCTTTTCCGTCACCTATGGCGCGGGCGGTTCAACTCGGGACGGTACTCGGCAAGCGGTGCTGGATATCAGTGCGGCGGGCTCAAACGTGGCCCCACATCTGTCTTTCGGTGGCGACAATGCGACTAAAATTGGCGCACTACTGAAAGACTATCAAGCCGCCGGTATCAATCGGGTGGTTGCCCTGCGCGGCGATATCCCGTCGGGAATGGGTTCGGTCAAGCTGACCTACGCGAATGACTTGGTGAGCTTTATTCGCGAACAAACCGGCGATCACTTTCATATCGAAGTCGCGGCCTATCCGGAAATTCACCCGGACTCTCGTAGTGTTGAAGCGGACTTGGCGTTTTTCAAAGCCAAGGTCGATGCGGGCGCCAACAGCGCGATCACCCAATATTTCTATAACGCCGAGGCCTACTTTCGCTTCATCGATGCGTGCGACAAATTGGCCATCTCAATTCCGATCGTGCCCGGGATTATGCCAATCACTAATTACCAAACCCTGGTTCGGTTCTCAGATACTTGTGGCGCCGACATTCCCCGCTGGATCAGAAAACATCTCGAGTCCTATCAAGACGATCCGGAAAGCCTCAAGGCCTTTGGTGAAGACGTGGTCACTCGCCTGTGCCAGCAACTGCTGGATGCGGGCGCGCCAGGACTGCATTTCTATACCCTGAACCAGTCTGGACCCACCCTCAAGCTGTGGCGCAATCTCGGCCTTTAACGCGTATCGAATCAGCCTATGCGCCAATCAAGAGTGTTTGTTCAGCAGGAACTTGGCGCAGGGCTTCGCATCGAACTCGACCGCGACACCAGCCACTACCTGAAGAACGTCCTGCGCCTCAGCCTCGATGCTACGGTTGTGCTCTTTAACGGACAGGGCGGCGAATATCAGGGGACTGTTGTCGCGCTTGGCAAATCTCAGGTGACCATCCAGCTCGGCCGCTTGGCACCCATTGACCGATGCTCGCCAGTCCTTATCCAGCTGGGCCTGTGTGTCACTAAACGCGAGGCAATGGATACCGCCGTGCAAATGGCCACTGAACTGGGCGTCAGCCAGATCCAGCCCCTGTATTCGGACTACACTCACGTTGCCCGACAGGCAGCGGCAAAACGCGCCGGCCATTGGCAACACATTATCTACAGCGCTTGTGAGCAATGTGGCTTGAACCGCCCACCGGTATTGCGCCCTGTTGAAGAATTGAGCGACTGGATGGCGCAGGCCGATGCCGACCTTAAACTCATCGCTGATCCCAGCGGCCAAGCCAATCTGCTGAAGCTGAGCGCGACGCCTGCCAGCATCGCCGTCTTGATCGGGCCTGAAGGCGGGTTTTCAGCGCAGGAACTGGTTGATGCTCACCAGCAAGGGTTCATTGCCGTGGGCTTGGGCCCAAGAATTTTACGCGCGGCGCACGCTCCGGCAACCGTCATTGGCCTACTGCAGGCGCGATTTGGAGATCTACAGCACAGTCTCGAAGGCAATGAGGTCGACCTGGGCCTCGATATAGTCCACATCGGGGATTGAGACGACCTGATTGCCGTACCTGACTTTCAATACCTCCGTCATCGCAATCTCGTCAGCCACATCCGACAGCTCATCATCATGGATCATTACCCGCTGCGGCTGCGCCTGCGCCACCAGGGCGTAATATTGAAAGCCTCGCCAGTCACCTAACGCGCGCACCACAACTAAACTGGCAGACGATACGCTGACGAGGGAAAAGCTCGCGCGCTTAATGGTCAACATCTCAAAGGACACAACCGGAACCTGTTCACCACGCCACGCCAGCAATCCAATAAACCAATCAGGTGTGTCTTGTACCCGTTGCAGCGGCTCATAGGGAATAATCTCCGCCACGCTCGCTTCTGGCAGCAAGATCGTGCTCTTCTGTAACGGTATCACGTAGGTCGCAAGTGCTTCAGTCTCATGACTCATGGGGATTCCTGCCGAATTGTCTGGGCCGCCGCTAACACATCTTCGATGCTGCTCAACAAGCTTGCTTCCTGGAATGGCTTACCCAGGAAGTCGTTGACCCCCAGCGCTTTCGCCTGCTGCTGGTGCTTTTCGCCGGTACGGGACGTGATCATGATAATCGGCAATGCTGCGAGACGCTCATCCCGGCGGACAGAACGTAGCACCTCGAAGCCGTCCATACGGGGCATTTCAATGTCCAGCAAGACAATATCCGGGTAGATATCTTGTAACTGACGCAGGGCATCTAGCCCGTCTTTGGCCGTTACCACCTCCCAGCCATGCCGCTCCATCAGCCTGGAAGTCACTTTTCTCACTGTCACAGAATCATCCACAATCATCACTGTTCTGATGGCGGTTTGCGGCTCAACGGTGTCCAGCGGCCGGGTCTCGCTCTGCGCTTCACCTGCATTGCGGACCAACGCCATAATGTCGAGGATGATCACAACGCTACCGTCACCGAGCACAGTCGCACCGGCTATGCCGCCGACATCACTGAGTTGTCGACCCAGGGTTTTAACCACTACTTCACGGGCACCGATCACTCGATCCACTTGCAGGGCAATGGCGGTATCACCAGTTCTCGCCAAAATGACGGGCAATGGCGCCAACTGACCCGCAAAACTCGGCTTTTCGGAACGCTCCAGCATTTCGCCCATATAGGCCAGCCGATAGGGTTGACCCGCGTATTCAAACATTGGCGCATCTGGCTGATAGTAGGCTTCAAGTTCATACGGGCTGACCCGCACGATACCTTCAATCGTGTTCAGCGGTACCGCATAAGTCTCCTCTTTGACAACCACCATCAACGCACGATTGATCGACACGGTGAAAGGGATACGAATAATAAACTGGGTACCTTGACCCTCCGCCGAATCAATCGCCAGAGACCCACCCAGTTGCTTAATTTCGCTATTGACCACATCCATGCCCACGCCGCGCCCGGATATCTGGGTCAATTTTGCCGCTGTGCTGAAGCCAGCATGCATAATGAATTGCCTGACCTCGTGATCGGAAATCGGCTCACCGGCTTTGATCAGCCCTCTCTCAATGGCCTTGGTTTTCACCGCGGCGACATTGATCCCGGCACCATCATCACTGACCGTCAGGACCACATTGCCGCCTTCTCGCGACAGGCGCAGACTGATGCGTCCGATTTCCGGTTTATTCGCCAACAGTCGCTGTTCTGCTGGCTCGATCCCGTGATCGACAGCATTGCGTAGCATGTGTTCGAGGGGCGCGACGATCCTCTCCAAAACATTTCGATCGAGCTCACCCTCCATATTAAAGGCATCAAAGCGGACTGATTTGCCTACTTCGGCACTGATCTGTCGCACAATTCGCCGTAACCGGGGTATGAGTCGTGCAAATGGCACCATGCGGGTTCGGGTCAAGCCCTCCTGCAACTCGGCGCTGATTCGTGCTTGTTGATGCAGCAAGGTTTCAGTATCGCGACTCTTATTCAGCAGCGTCTCTTTAAGGTCCATCATGTCCGATGAACCTTCATTGAGTGAGCGCGAGATTTCCTGAAGCAGGGTATAACGATCCATTTCTAGCTCGTCGAAAGCCGCGTCGCCCTCAGCTGCACGCTTACCAAATACCGTTTCTCGAGATTCGGTTTCAATATCTAACAACCGGACTTGCTCTCGGATTCGAGCGATGGTGTCTGCCATCTCCTCGATCGCGCCGCCGAAGTCAGCGATGGTCTGTTCGATTCGTCCTCGAGTAACCCCTGATTCTCCCGCCAGATTAATCAACTGCTCAAGCAGATCTGATGAGACCCTGACCATTTCGGGCGCCGGTTTCATCGGCCCGACCCGGTCGGTCACAGCCCCCTGCTCAGGGGCGCCAGGCTCGATAACGGCCTCTGCCACAGAAGCGGGTCCGTCATCAGGCGCCGGACTATTCTCTTGCGTTTCCGCCACGAACGACTGACGGTAGTTTTCTACTCGACCTGCTAATTCATCCCGCTGCCGATTCAAGTCGTGGTAGAAAGCATCGTCAAGCGGTGCACCGCTGTGATCGTGACTGTTGAGGAAACTCTCAAGACCATGCGCAAACTCACCCAAGCCGGTTAGACCTGCGAGCCGAGCCCCCCCTTTGAGAGTGTGCAGATATCGAAGCAACAATATCAACGGCTCCTTCGACTGTCGGTCCTCGCTCCAGTCATGAATGCTCTGTTCAATGAGTTCCAGCAACTCATCAGCCTCCTCGATGAAGATTCCTAGAATCTCTTTATCGATTTCTTCATCAATTTCTGCGTCAATTTTTTCATCGATTTTTTCATCGATTTTTTCTTCAAGTTCTCCCGCAATGACCTCGGTGACGGGACTCAGCGGCGGCTCGTCCAAGCTTTCAATACCCACTTGGCCAGCCATATAGTCTTGGTACAACGAGACTCGGCGATTAATCTCATCCAGGTGTTCATTCAGCGATGCAAAAAACGCTTCATTCAGCTCGACACCGGTTTGCTGGCCTTGCGCCAGCAAGGTTTCCATATCATGAGCCAATTCACCCAACGCATTGAGGCCAGAAATTCTAGCCCCCCCCTTCAAGGTGTGCAGGTGCCGTAACAGGCGGTCCAAGTGCATAACACTGCCCGTATCCGTGCTCCAATCCAGAATGCTCTGGTCCAGGCTTTCGATCAGCTCTTCAGCTTCTTCGAGAAACAGGGGCAGAACATCCTCATCAATCTGATCTTCTGGTAACGCCGCTATTTGGTCCTCAAGGTCATCGGCGGCTGTCAGTCCCTCGACGCTTGGCTTAGCTTCAAGTCCCGGAGGAGTCAGCTTGGCAAGCTCAGCAATCAACGCCGTGGCGGGTTGGGTATCCAGGCTCGCGGCTACGTTATCAAACATATCGACCAAGGCTTCATGGGCTTTCACCAGCAGTTCGATAATCTCCACTGCCGGCCTGGCTTTCACTGTGGCATAAACTTTTATTAATGCGGCGATCAGTTCTGACAACCCTTGTTGGCCCATGGCCTGCGCTTGAACCTCCACAGCTTCAAGCTCGGCGATCAGCATTTCAACCATGCCCTCGTCCCAACGCCTAAGCACTTCGGTAGGTCGACTTAGCAATTTGGCGAATCTCAAATCAAATGCGGCGAGCCGTTCGCCATCGTCGATGATGATCGCGACAGCGTCTAGGAGCTCGGGGATACCCGGCAGGGTGACATCTCGCCCAGATAAATCCGCCAGATTTTCACCGACAATACCCCTAACAAACTCGGCAGCCCGTCGAATCAGCGCATCCACTTGTGGCGTTCGCTGCATCCCAACGCCAAGGAGCCGTTGAGCCAGTATTTCCAGAGGCCCCGCGATCTGGACGATGGCGTCAATCCCTACCGCACCAGCACTACCCTTTAGGTTATGGAATGCACCGACCACAGCTCCCGGCAGAGCTTCTGGGTCCTCCAGGTAGGCATTAATAATAGCGAGCTTTGCCTGAGCCTCGTCGACAAAAACCTTGAGCAACGCCTGATCTTCGAGAGCAACGGCAGCAGCTTCGACATTTGGGCGTTCAATCCCTTCTGGCCCTGTCGTATGAATATCGGTCGCTTGAATATCGGCCGCTTGAATATCGGCCGCTTGAATATCAGCCTCGCTGCGACCCAGCACCTCAATATCCGGCTCATCTATATTCAAGTCGTCGTCATTTAAAAGCCTATCCGGTAGAACCTGGGGCCCATCGACAGTTTCCGGCGGCGCGGTCATATCAGGTAATTCAGGCAACTCGAGCATTTCAAGCCCGATTGGGTCACTGGTCACTTGCGCCTGACTCGCGGCTGCTGTGACCGCGTCGCCAGGCAGTATTTCCAGGGCCGTCTCCATGGGTGTTTCGGCGTGTATTAGCGCCCCAGCTTGGCTCACCAGATCGGCGATTTCGAACTCATGCTGGACATTATTTTTAAGCGCCGCAACACCGGCAGGAATGCGCGCTATCACGCTTTCAACAACTTCGTAGATCTTGGGCGTTACTTGAACAGCGCCTTCCAGCAAGCTGTTCAGTAAGTTTTCGGTCGCCAACGCAAGCTCACCGATGACTATCGCGCCCACCATTCGACCACTGCCCTTGAGTGTATGAAAGGCTCGACGAATTTCCATCAACGCCTCACGGTCTTGCTCATCAGCACGCCAGAGCGGAAAATATTGATCGATCGCCGCCTGGACTTCCTCAACTTCCTCAAAAAATATGTCCAGAATCTCTTGATCAGCAAGATTCTCGACGGGGGCTTCGGGCTGACTCAGCGGTTCCATCAGAGACGCATCCCCCTGCGCTTCAACGCCAACATTAGCTGAAGAATGATGCTGTAGTGCTGCTTGAGTCTCACCTTGAACATGAAGTGACGGTGCGTCAGTCGCGCCGGTTATCTCCGCAGGTCGCACCTGACTTGGCGCTATGGGCACCAGCGGACCACGGCTCATCGCCAGCACCCGCTCCACGTCATAGCCCAATTTCGCGACCGACGCCTCGGCGACCTCGATCATCTGCATATAAGGGTCAGAGGCACTTTCGAGTAGTCTTTCAAGATAATAGTCAATGCTGGTGATAGCATCTGCCAGGTCATCCAGCACCAGGGCATCCGGCAGAGTGTCCGCCTCGATCAACACCGACTCAACAAATACGGCACAGGCCAGCAGCACATTGGCAGGTCGGTCCTGACCTACCATAGTTAGACCACCCCGCAGATCGCGAAGGTTCTGGGCCAGACCCTCAAGTTTCCTGCCATCAAATTCTGCCGTGACGAAATCCACCAGCACATCTCTGACCTGCGCCAGACCGTGACGAGTCTCCCGAATTACAGTGGCCTGGGCTTCACCAATGCTGCCCAACACCTCTGCACCCGCACCTTTACCACTGACGTCACGCAGGGAGGCGTCAATCTGCAGAAACGCCCGTGCCATCTCAATAAGTTGTTCATCCTGGGCCTCGTCAGCCTGCTTACCAATCTGTTCTATCATGGCCAGCTGTTGGAGAACTGTCTGTTGATGCTCATCTAAACCCACCACTGACAACGTGCTCGCTATCTGCTCGAGTGCGGGTGCCAGGTCAAGGATCCGCTGTTTACTTTTCGAGCCGGATCGCACGTAGAGATCGAGCTTGTCTGTGATCGCACTGAATTCTTCGATGAGAATATTCGCAACCGCCGCCAGCGTTTCGTCGTCGGGGCCAAAGTTAGTGTTAGAGGCGGACGCAAGCGGCGCGGCGGTGGAAGTAAACCTGAGTCTTGCCGCGCTGATTTTCGGCGTGACTTGCATAGCCTGCTGAATCCGAATCAAGAGTCCATTACCCAGTTCAGCCGGGATGCTGCCCAAGGCACTGGAACCCTCATCGCCAAGCCGTTTGAGCTCAGCGTCTATGGCTTTGAGCTCATTCACCAATGCCCTATCCAGCTGGATCGCACCCGCGACGACACCCTCAATAACCGCCGAGCCAAGCTCAAATAAATTCGCCATGGCCGAATCACCGGCCAGTTTACCCAGATGGACAAACACCTTGGCGAGCACCCCAAGATTGTCCCGCGGGCGCTGTTTTTTCAAAAGGCCAACCAACGCTTGCTGATAATGCACTCGCAGCTTCTTAGCTACCGCCGCGCCGAGGCCAGCCTCAAATGCAGCTCTGTCACTGGCATTCGGCTCAGCAACAAACCAGGCTGAGATCTCCTGGTTTGAAGGCACCGAATCATTCACCAGCGCTGTCTCGCCACGGGCGACCCGCAACTCGTTCACCAGCAATCGGACAAATTCTGGAGCGTCCTGCTGCTCTCGGTGAATCCGATCCAGATAACCGGGCATCTGGAGCAGTGCTTGCATCAGTGTTTCCTGGCCCAGACTGACGTCCTTGACAGACTTGCCCATTAAGCCCTGCGCCAACTCTTCCATCTCTGCCACAATGTGGGTCGGACCTACCAGCTGCACCATCTTCAGCGTGCCATGAGCCTGGTGAATCGCCGTCAGACACGCCCGCATGCTGCCGGCGTCGTCAGGGGACACAGCGACAGCCTCAAGCGCATTCTGAGCTTGCTCAAAGAGCTGGAATATCTCACCCTTGATCCATTCCAGGGCTACGTAATCTTGCGTTGTGCTCATCGTCCTCCCACTATCAATCGCTTCAACTGCGTTCGGGCAAGCCACATCACCTTAGGCCGGTAACTTAAAACCTGTGACGGAGGCTCTAAGCTCGTTGGCCATATCTGCCAAATTACCTACCGCCGTCGCCGTCGACTTGGTACCCGCCGTCGTTTGCGAACTAATGTCTTCGATACTCTTCATGGTATTCGAAATCTTACCGGCCGAGGCCGCTTGCTGACGTGCAGCGTCCGAGATATTTTGAATAATTTCAGCCAGAGTCTTCGATACGCCTTCAATTTCACCCAGCGAAACGCCAGCATCCTTAGCCAACCGAGTACCCTGAACCACTTCAGCCGTGGTTTGCTCCATCGATGAGACTGCCTCATGGGTGTCGCTTTGAATCGTTTTAACCAGCGCTGAAATTTGCTTCGCTGCCGCGCCAGAGCGTTCAGCAAGCCGCTGCACCTCATCAGCAACAACCGCAAAACCTTTACCCGCATCGCCCGCCATCGAGGCCTGGATAGCGGCATTCAAGGACAAAATATTGGTCTGATCAGCAATGTCATTAATCAGCGAAACGATATCGCCAATCTCCTGAGAGCTCTCACCCAGACGCTTGATACGTTTGGCAGTTTCCTGAATCTGGCCACGGATCTTGTCCATGCCGCCAATCGTATTTTGAACGACAATCGCGCCCTGGCCGGCGATGTCTACCGAACGTTCAGCCACCGACGAGGACTCTGCCGCATTGTAGGAGACCTGGTCGATAGAAATAGCCATCTCATTGACCGCCGCTGATACATCTGCGATTTCCTTGGCTTGTCGAAGGGAAGCATCAGACAGCTGACTGACCGAATTTCGAGTCTCGTTCGCCGCAGCCGACACGTGTGATGAGGTTGCGTTGATTTTCGACACCATCGCCCGCATCTGATCGATGGAAAAATTAATGGAGTCCGCAATGGCACCGGTGAAATTTTCTGTCACTGTGACCTGCACCCGCAAGTCACCATCGGCAAAATCTGCCAACTCATCAAGCAACTGCAAAATAGCCTGCTGGTTCTGTTCATTCTGACGACGGGTCTCTGTGACGCTTCTTTTAGCCTGCCGGGACAACAGAATACCAATGATCAGCATCACAAAAAAAGCCGCGAGCGCACAACCAAGGCCCACCAGAGGTGACGCGAGTCCTTGGCCCGCCTCATCTTCATATCCATCGGTCAGCTCGCTCAGCCGGACCAACAATTCAGCGGCACCGACGTTGATGCCTTGAGCCGCAGCCTTGGCCCTCGAGACCTCTTCGGCGCGGGCAATTATTTCGTTCGTGCTGGCGGACACAGAACGGAATAACACTTCGATTTTATCCAGACTTGTTCGAAGCTCCAGCGTGTTCGCCGCCGGGATCTGTAGCGCTCTATCACCGTTGGTTAATGCTTCGAGTACCTGGATAAAATCAGCCCTGTCTCGATTGAAATTTTCAGACAAATTCTTAACCCCGTCCACCTCGAGTAACTTGTCGATAGTATGGGACATGCGCTCAACCAGTTGCGCTTGATACTGGGCTCGAACGACGACCCCGGCGGGAACGCCGCGACGAAGCAACTCGGCAACAACCTTGCTGTTTTCCTGCTGGATCGCCGACAAGTTGATTAACAGATCGCGAGAACCCTCATCCAGAGCGAGAAGCGCCGCACGATTATTCAACACTGTATCAACATAGCCTCGCGTCTCTGCCCACAAGGCGGCGACGCGCTTCAACCGCGACTGCTGGGCCGCCGATGAGGGCGGCAGACCAGCCGCCGCGTTGCCGTTTATTAGGTTGCCGAGGTGGGTGTCAAACTCAGCGCGAGTCTCTGCCAACAACGGGAATGCAGCCATACCGCCAGCCGCCGCTTGGCCGCCGTGGCTCGACATTTCCTGGGACAAAATGGTTAACGCATTTGAGTGGCGTAAATAGGCCGTTGATTTCTCCACATCCTGAAGCACTAAATAGTAGCTCCCGATATAACCGACGACGAGCAACACCAACGTCACAACCAGCCAAGTTATCTTCGGGTTTTTCATCATTGCGTCTTTACCACTGGGTTGTTCCGCCATTGTTTTTCCTTGTTGGGTGTTAACTGATCCGGCTCAAACCTGGTTTGACAGCGTCTCAAGACCGGGATCTGCAACCAGCGCTTTCAAACTCATCACTGGCCAAACCGCACCGGCGACGCGATAGCCGCCCTTGATAAAAGGTTGAAACATCACGTCAACCTCATCGATAGTCTCGGCATAGGCATCACTAGGGAAGTGCTGCATGCCCAGCGATTCATCGACCAAAAATCCAAAATAATGCTCCTCATCCTCCACTGCCAGAACGCGGCGCTGAACCCGAGGTAAAGCAGAGTTAGCGCCAAAAAACGTGGCCAGATCGACCAGCGTCATGAGGCTACCGCGAATATTCGCGATGCCGATTACAAACGGTTTAACCCCCGGCAAGCGGGTCGAGGCGGGCAGACGCATCAACTCCGCAACCTCATTCATCGGGGTCACGAAGCGCTGACCCAACAGACTAAATCCCAGGCCGTTCCAGTGGGTCTGGGCCGTCTCCTTCGCCGGTAACTCGACGGCGATCTGCTGGCTTCGTTGCGCCAGCGCGGTTAAAACGGCTAGGGCGTCCTGACTACTCATGATGAAAGCACGCTGCGCATCGCGGCAAGCAACTTCGCTTTATCAACGGGTTTGATGAGATAGCCCAGAGCGCCCTGACGGCGACCCCAGACCTTATCGGTCTCTTGGTCCTTGCCACTGACTATGATGACAGGAATATGACTCGTTTTTTCCCCTCGACAAATCAGCCTAGTCGCTTGAAAACCGTTCATTCCGGGCATCACAATATCCATCAGGACCACGTCCGGTTGCTCCGTGTTCGCCATGGCAACGCCATCACGGCCATTTTCCGCGGCGATGACCTCATAGCCGAGACTCTCCAGAAGTTCCCTAAACTGAATGAGCTCCGATGGAGAGTCATCAACCACTAAGACTTTGGGCATTCCCTAAACACTCCTGATCATGGTGCTAATCAACTTACTTAACGTGATCTCTTATGGCGCTCAGAAGCTCATCTTTGCTAAAGGGCTTAGTGAGATATTGATCAGACCCGACAATCCTTCCCTTGGCCCGATCGAACAGGCCGTCTTTACTAGACAACATGATGACCGGCGTCTGTTTGAAAGCCTCGTTATTCTTGATCAAGGCACAGGTTTGATAGCCATCCAATCGTGGCATCATAATATCGACGAAGATAATAGCCGGTTGGGTATCTGCAATTTTTGCTAAGGCGTCGAATCCATCGGTTGCCGTTGTGACATCACAACCGGCCTTGCTCAACAACGTCTCGGCTGTTCGGCGAATCGTTTTGCTATCATCGATGACCATGACCCGGACACCCTCAAACTTGTCTTCCATATCGCCCCACTTATCCTAAAATACCAGCCCGAAACTGGGTAAAACACTATCCGTAGGCAACTTGCTCGATTTTTTAGCACAGCCCTTAAATTCAATCCATCCCAAGCAGACAGGCAAAGGATTTTTGCCCATAAGCGGTATAAGTGGTTTACAATTATCTACGCGCGAGCCTGCCGGGCGAAACCGACGACCATCGAAGAGGAGTTTTGATCTTGAGCTTTATACTGGGTGTTGTAATGGACCCCATCGAATCGATCAACCCAAAAAAAGACAGCACCCTGGCGATGATGCTCGCCGCGCAAGCTCGCGGTTGGACAATCTATTGCATGCAGCAGTCGGATCTACTGATCAAATCAGGTGAAGTGCATGGTCGTTTTTCAGAGCTCGAAGTACGCCATGATCTGCATGACTGGTTCAGCGTTAAGGCGATTCATGAAGGTCCATTAATAGAGCTCGATGCGGTGTTGATGCGCAAAGACCCCCCCTTCGATATGGAATATATCTACACCACCTACATGCTGGAGATGGCTGAGCAGGCTGGCCTGCGAGTACTCAATCGACCAGGCAGCATTCGAGACTGCAACGAGAAGCTGTTTGCATTGCAGTTTCCTCAATGCTGCCCGCCACACCTGGTGAGCCGTGATCCAGCTCATCTGCGAGCATTTCATACAGAGCACCAGGATGTCATTTTTAAACCCCTGGACGGAATGGGCGGGGCGTCTATTTTTCGAGTCAAACCGAATGACTCCAATCTGAGCGTGATTCTGGAAACCCTGACTCATCAGGGAACGGTCCAAACCATGGCCCAGAAATATATCCCTGAGATCACCGAAGGCGACAAACGGATCCTGCTGATCAACGGCGAGCCGGTGCCCTATGCCCTCGCCAGGATTCCGGCAATCGGCGAGTCTCGCGGCAACCTGGCCGCTGGCGGCGAGGGGGTTGCACGTCCGCTGACAGACCGTGATCGGTGGATCTGCGATCAAGTCGGTCCGGCCCTGAAAGCGCGCGGCCTGTATTTTGTCGGCATTGATGTCATCGGCGACTACCTCACTGAAATCAATGTTACTTGCCCAACCTGCATTCGCGAGCTTGATAAAGCCTATGACCTGGATATTGCCGGTGATTACATGGCCTTTATCGAGACGCTTTGCCATGCCGGTCGCGGCTAACCCCGTTTTTACCGAGACGCGGCCAATCATCACGGGTCCGCCAATCAACTCCGTAGACCGCCTGAGTTTCACGGTGTTCTTGGCGGTTGTTGTGCATGCCGCGTTGATTCTAGGCGTCACATTCACGTTCGCGGATAAAGAACCTTCAACCCACACCATGGAAGTAACCCTGGCTCAGCATATGAGCCAACGCCGACCCGTCAAGGCTGACTTTATTGCCCAGTTCAACCAGGCTGGCAGCGGCACCCTGGATAACAAGGCGGAACTGACGGCGCCAACTCCGGCGGATTATCAGGACCCGCAGATTCGTGAAACGTCACCTCAGGCCCAAAAGCTGGCAGCACCAAAGGTCGAGCAATCCGAACCGATGGTGGTGACCTCGACCGCAGCAGCGAGCGACTCGGTCAAGCTCAAGCCACTGCTCGATCGCCCCTCGCCAGAAGTCAGCTCAGACACCGGCCAAAAAACCCTGCTGCAGCGCAGTCTCGAGATTGCCAGCTTAGAGGCTAGACTCGACGAACAACGTCAACTATATGCCAAGCGGCCACGCATTAAACGACTGACCAGCATGGCCGCCGCCGCCAGCGCTGATGCGTTTTATCTAAACTCCTGGCGACGAAAAATTGAGAGAATCGGCAATCTAAACTATCCGGCAGAAGCCCGACGCAATCGGCTTTATGGGAGTCTTCGTCTGCAGGTAACCGTTCTGCCGGACGGCGGACTCAAGGAGGTCATCGTCCTAAAATCTTCTGGTCATCGGGTACTTGACCAGGCTGCCATCGATATCGTTAAACTGGCGGCGCCCTTTGCACCCTTCTCGGACGAATTGCGCCAGACCACCGACGAACTGCTCATTATCAGAACCTGGCAATTCCGTAAAAACAGCTCACTGCGAAGCATGTAACATGCCCATCAACGTCCCTGACAATTCGTTCAGCAATCATTTCTTGGTGGCACTCAATAGCTCCGGCTTGGCCAAGGATTATTTTTGCGACACAATTTCGCTGCTCATAGACCATAACCTAGAGGGCGCCTTCGGGTTGGTGATCAATCGACCTTTGGCCCTGACCCTGGCTGACCTGTTGCCCGGTTTCGAGCAGCCCATATCCTGTCCTGTCTTAGAAGGCGGACCGATGGAGCCTGAACGACTCTTCTTTCTACACTCTGCAGAACGTCAATACGCCGGCACCCTAAACATCTCAGAAACCATCGCGCTGAGTACCTCCGATGATCTTCTGGCGGATCTGAGATCGGGTAATACCCCCACCCATATCGTTGCCGTGCTAGGCTATGCGGGATGGGGCTCGGGCCAACTCGAACGGGAACTTGCCGAAACGATCTGGCAGTTAACGCCCACCCATGCAGATATCATTTTCACCGCGCCCTTTACAGAACGCCGCAATCAGGCGACTGCCTTGCTGGGTGTCGACCTTAATCTGATCAATCCGGCAGCTGGCTATGATTAACCCGCAAGACATCGTCATGGGCTTTGACTTCGGTACTAAGAAAATCGGTATCGCCATTGGTCAGGGTCTCACTGGCTCGGCCACACCTATCGCCATTGTGGCCGCACGAGACGGCATACCCAAATGGGCTGAGATAGAAGCTCTGCTTGACACTTGGGCACCTAAATTGCTGGTCGTCGGACTCCCTTTACACATGGATGACTCGCCGAGTCCATTATCCGTTCGCGCTGAAAAATTTGCTCGGCGGCTCACTGGGCGTTTTAATATTCCCCACCAAACTGTAGACGAGCGCCTCTCTAGCTTCGCTGCAAAAGGCATGGGGGATCACGGTAGCCCTGTCGATGATATTGCCGCGCAGTTAATTCTCGAAACGTTTTTTCGCAGCCAACCTGATCCTCAGTGAAGGCGAAGCCCGCGGCGGAACACTCGAAAAGCAGCCATTAACGACGCCGCTCATGGTCCTCACTACTAGGTTCCAATGACAAGCTCCCCGCAGCCGAATCCACCACAGGACCATTCCCTGCCAATTTGATCATCAGCCGCAGGTCGTTAGCAGAGTCTGCCGCAGCAAGGGC
>Ga0206130_10003808_pt1 | contig 19233 bp, 19 predicted proteins | sample Helgoland_Spring_9_FD_148637 | JGI IMG/M metagenome (GOLD analysis project Ga0206130, IMG submission 148637) | Pelagic subsurface seawater microbial communities from Kabeltonne, Helgoland, North Sea - Helgoland_Spring_Bloom_20160512_1 | ecosystem: Environmental > Aquatic > Marine > Epipelagic ... | reverse complement strand
CCACCACCATGTGCACCCTTACCACCGTATGTATCTACAATGATCTTTCTACCTGTAAGGCCGGTGTCTCCATGAGGACCTCCAATAATGAACTTACCCGTTGGATTGATATGATAAGTAATCTCATCATTAAAAAGGGCTTGTACAGATTCTCTGCAACTCGCTTTAATCCTTGGAATTACAATGTTTATTATATCTCTTTTGATTCGCTCTAGCATTGCTGGCTCAGAATCGAAATCATCATGTTGTGTAGATACTACTATCGTATCAATTGCAATAGGCACATTATCATCAGAGTATTTGATGGTAACCTGTGATTTGGAATCTGGTCGAAGATAGTCCATACCCAATGAACCATCTTTTCGTATAGCTGCCAACTCCATTAGTATCTTGTGCGAAAGATCTAAAGCCAATGGCATATAGTCTTCTGTTTCATTGGTTGCATAACCGAACATCATCCCTTGGTCTCCAGCTCCTTGCTCTTCTGGCTTTGCTCTATCAACACCTTGATTAATATCAGCGGATTGACCATGGATAGATGAAAAAATACCGCAAGAATCTGCGTCAAACTTATATTCTGACTTTGTATATCCTATTCGTTGAATCACATCTCTTGCTATCTGCTGAACATCTAGATAGGTCTGAGTCTTCACCTCCCCTGCTAACACCACCTGACCGGTAGTAACTAGCGTTTCACATGCCACCTTAGAGTTTGGATCAAATGCCAAAAAATGATCGACTAATGCGTCTGAAATTTGATCTGCTACTTTATCCGGGTGTCCTTCAGAAACGGATTCTGATGTAAATAAATATGGCATTAAGTATGATTTTTTTTAATGATCGTTAAAAATAATAAAATATGGCATTATGCCATCTAAAAGCATCACTCGAGTTTAAATTTATTTAACATTAAAACAAAAACTCGATTCTGCCTGATTTCCAACGGATAGAAAGCCCTCTAGACAATCATCCATTGAAACAGGACCAACTCCTTCTGGAGTCCCTGTGAATATATAATCCCCTTTCTGCAGTTTAAAAAACCTGCTCAAGTAGCAAATAATCTCATCTATAGAGAATAACATATCTTGAACATGCCCTTTCTGTACCTCCACACCATTCTTCTGAAGTGTGAAATTTAAATCTTCAAGATTCAATTCACTTTTATCATAGAATTTTCCAATCACTGCCGAGTGGTCAAATCCTTTTGCCAGCTCCCATGGTTGACCTTTTTCTTTACACTGCTTTTGAATATCTCTTGCTGTGAAATCAATTCCAAGCCCAATTTGATTGTAATAGGTAGACGCAAAAGCTGGCTGCACATGTTTACCATTCTTACATATTTTCACAATTAGCTCAACTTCATAATGTATGTCGTCCGAGAAATCTGGAATAAAAAAAGGTTTGTTATTTATTAACAAAGCAGAAGGAGGCTTCATAAACACGATAGGAGCCTCTGGCGTCTCCGCTCCCATCTCCTTGGCATGCTTTGCATAATTCCTTCCTATACAAAAAATCTTCATCGCCTAGAATTTAACATTACCTAATCCAGCAAGCTCCTTTACCTCTTTAAGGGTTTGTTGAGCGGTCTTTCTAATCTCAGCAGATGATTGCTTGATCTTATATTTTATATCTTTTTTATTCGCTAAAGCCTCTGCTTTTCTTTCTTTGAAAACACCACAAAGCTTGACTACCTCATCCGCAACTACATCTTTAAATTCCCCATATCTTAAAGCACCCGATTCATGATTATTCATCATAGCTTTGTAAGCGTCATCTGCTCCACAAGCTTTCAAAATCTCAAAAAGATTCTCAACACCCGCACTCATTTTCCCCTCAGGAGTATCTCCAGAGTCTGTAACCGCTGATCGAATTTGCTTTCTTATTCTTGCCTCATCAGCGAATAAAGATATGAAGTGTTTTTCACCAGCAGATTTACTCATCTTACGCATAGGATCAGCCGTAGACATGATCTTAGGCGTTTCAGTAAACAAACATTCTGGTATAGTGAAATACTCTTTTTGAGCTTGATTATTAAACCGTTGAGCAATAGTTCGGGTCAATTCAAGGTGCTGCTCTTGGTCTTTACCTACTGGAACATAATCAGCATTGTAGATCAAAATATCAGCTGCTTGAAGGATAGGATAAGTAAACAATCCAGCCGAAATGAATCCTTCAGACTTTTCAGAACTTTGATTACTCTTATCTTTAAATTGAGTCATTTGCCCAAGCCTTCCAAATGGCGTAAAGCAGTTAAATATCCAGGAAAGTTCTGCATGCTCAGGCACAAGCGATTGAATAAATAAATTCTCAATGTTTACCCCTGCTCCAATCAAATTGAAGATAAGATCCCAAACATTATTCTTTAACTTCTTAGGATCATAAGGCATGGTCATAGCATGGTAATCAACTACGCCATAGAAACATTCGTAATCTGCCTGTAAATCCACCCAGTTCTTAACTGCACCAAAATAATTTCCAAGGTGCATATCACCAGTTGGCTGGATACAAGAGAGAATCCGTTTTTTCATCGTAAAACTATTTTATTGGTTAATTAGTGAATCCTGCTATCAAAGAAATCTCTACTTGCACGAATTTAGGGAGATTTGCTACTTCAACTAACTCTCTCGCAGGAGCTGTATCTTCGTTGAAGTACCTCGAATAAACCTCGTTTATACGGCTATAATTATTCATATCAGCAACGAAAACAGATGCCTTTATCGCATCCTCAAAACTAAGACCTGCCTCATCGAGAATTGCCTTCAGGTTTTGCATAACCTGCTCTGTCTCTTCTTCTACAGTCAAGCCATTAGGAAGAGCTCCTGTTGCCGGATCAATGGCAACTTGACCAGAAATAAAGAGCATATCTCCAAATCGTACCGACTGATTATACGGACCCACAGGTGCTGGAGCCTTTTCTGTATTGATGATTGTTTTCATGATGATCGTTTTGACTTTAAATAGAGAAAGCTCCAAATCGTATATACGAAAGGAGCTGACACTTATATCTTAAATGATAAATTTCTGAGATTATTCCTCGGTAGTTGCTTTTACCAAGATACGACCACGATACATAGTGTTGCCCTCAGCATCAGTATATGTGCGGTGCATCAAGTGCTTTTCACCTGTATTTTTACAAGTAGCAACGTTAGGAGCTGTAGCAACATAGTGTGTTCTACGCTTTCTTTTTCTCTGCTTAGATATTTTACTCTTTGGATGTGCCATTTTACACGCTAGTTTAATTTCCTATAAAGGTGACCTTAATAAAGGCCAAAGTTAATCCAATTTTATGTCTTTCAAAGCACTCCAGGTAGAATTTGATGAATTTTCATCCAAATCCTTCTGATCGTCCTCATTTGCTTCCAGAATATTCATCATGTCAGGGTCACAATCCTCATCAGCCATATCATGTGTGACCACCATCGGAACTGCTAAGTGAATGAACTCATATAAGTATTGAGCCACATCGAAGCGCTCTCGATCTCTTCTAATATAGACGACCTCAAATTCTTCTTTTTCAACCTCAGCATATTTCAATAGTAGTTGCTCAGTAAATGACAATGGAAGATCGAAATCTCCTAAACATCTATCACAAGATTTTCTTGTCTTACCTGACACCTTGAACTCCAATTCAATATGGGAAGTTCGTTTTTCTAGTATCAATTCAACAAGTATATCCCCTTCTGTTAGCTTACTATCCTCAAAAGCTTTAAAAAAATCAGCATTGATTTCAAACCTGTACTCATGAACCCCTTCCATCAATCCTAAAATTGGCAGGGTATAGACTTCTAGTTCTTTCATCTTTATGAATATTTTTTAAAGCGGATGCAAAGGTAGTAATTAATATCAATTAACTCAACAAACAATCCGAAATTTTAATCATTTTCTTTCGGCTTGTAACATTACAAAAACTACTCCTTAGAATACACCCAAGCTTTCGGATTAAATTTTTGTTTTACCCGATCAAATTTCTCATTAAACTCTTTCTCTGTTTCAAAGGCATAGCGTACAGCTACAGCTGTTGCTGTACCTCTATCTAGAGAAACAGCTTCATAGCCACCTTCTATGATTCGCTTAATCAATACTTCAGCATTTTTCTTATCCCCAAAAACTCCAACCACAATCTCTGCTTCTTTCCACAATCTGATTTCTTTTTCTCGTATTATTTCTTCTTCCGCGTCAACAACATCTCCCTCATCATCCCAACCATCATACTCATCATTATCTTCCTCTTCAAGCACAGGCTCATCAACTAGATCTTCAATGACTTCTGATTCATATGCGGGCATTTGCCCTTTAAACAAGGTATCCTTGAATAGCACTACTGCGAAAAGTATAAACAAAGCAGTAGCCATAAGAACTGCGAGTAGAATATTACTCTCTGGTTTTTTCTTTGATTTTGACCTCCAATCAGTTGTCGCAACAGGACCAACCTTAATTTGTTCTTTTCCAGGGTTATTTGTTGCCGAAGCGGCTTTGTTTTTATTCGTAGAAGTCGTTCGCAACACAGGACGAGCATGAACATCACCCAAACCAAAAACATCCGAGTTATGATTCGAGTTGTCTTGTAAAAACTTATATGTTCCTTGAAAATCTTTATATAATCGCCCTAGGTTGGGAAAAATAATGATCTCTCTATTATCGAGCAGCTTATTTGATTTTTTGACAAAATCTTCGATTTCCATCTCAGCAGAAAGCTTCGACAGACTATATCTCTCCATCAAAAAGGAGCCTAAAACACCATCATTTACAATTAGATTAGCATTAAATGTGATTTTCTTCGCTGGTGGACTAATCTTTCCTAGAACTTGATCAACATCTGCACCTACTTCCTCAGCGACAAAACCTCCAAATCCTGGGACTATTACCAAGTCTTTAGAAAACAACAATTCTGCTATATTATCTGCTACTTTAACTATCATATCACAATGCACTTACTACCAATAATCTAAACAAAAAAAACCTTAAATCAGAGGTGTTTAAATGATAACGATTTAAAAGAACCTAATAATTCAATCTCTAATTAAAATTAAGATAAAAAACAATTAAATTTATTGATGCCTAACCAACTAATATAAAAATGTCAACGTCTTGCTATTAAAAAGATATAAAATGAATCGAATTAACCATTTGGCAATCATCATCACCTCCGTTTTGTTTGCCTTTTCTTGTCAAACGGACCGCTGCGAACAATTAGTACATACATTGGATTACCAAAGTGTTTTTATAAGTCCGAATCAACTAAGATCAGAGATAGAACATCAAGAAAGTCGAGGACTTAAGGTTCCTGGAAAGATATACTTCTACAACAACTTATTGCTCATCAATGAGCTTTATGAAGGGATTCACTTCATTGACAACTCTAATCCGAGTGAGCCTAAGAATTTAAGTTTCTTAAAAATTACGGGGAACACAGACTTTGCAATAAAAGATGGAAAACTATATGCTAACAACCTATTAGACCTGCTTACCTTTGATATTAGCGATCTTGATGATATAAAACTCGAGCATATCGCCAAAAACACCTTTACAAATTTCTACAACACACACAATAACGAAAATCAAGAATTCTACCTCTGCTCAAAACCAGTAAGAACAACAGAGTTAATGTCTTGCAAAGACTTTGAATCAAGCAACAACAATGGATCAATAATTGGCCTTGATTTTGGCTTGGGTAATGCCTTTGCACAAGAGGATGTTTTTATATTATTAGAATCCTCAACTCAATTTTCTTCGAATTCATCAAACGGAAGCTCAGGAACTAGCGGATCAATGGCTAGCTTCATTATAAGAGGTGATTACTTGTACACACTAGATACAGAAAAGATTTACACCTTCGAATTGAACGCAAACAATGACCCTACACTAGTCCGTGAAGATTATATAGGCTGGGGTTTGGAAACCATCTTTGCGCATGAAAATGAGCTATATATAGGATCTACAAACGGCATGTACATCTTAACTCTTGAGGACCCAGCTGCTCCTCAATATCTATCATCTGTAAGTCACGTAGGAGCATGTGATCCCGTTTTCGTAAAAGACAACTTCGCCTATGTAACACTTAGAAGTGGGAATATCTGCGACGGTTTCACCAATCAGATGGACCTTATTGATATAAGCTCTAAAAGCAACCCATTCCTTGTTAAATCCTTTAGCATGACTAATCCGCATGGACTTAGTATAAGCTCCGATGAGTTATATCTTTGTGATGGACCTGATGGCTTAAAAGTTTTCGATATCAGCGATCCTGAAAACCTACATAAGAATATGATCGAGCAACATCAGGGAAAATTTGCTTTTGACGTGATCACGCTGCCAGAAATGGACAACCTTCTTATCATGATTGGTGCACAAGGACTAGTACAATACGATTTTTCAAATCCAAAAAATTTAGTCGAGCTTAGCTCAATAAATATTGAATGGTAAATCTATTTGTTAAAAAAGAGGGACTTTCTGTTGAAAGTCCCTCTTTTTTTTACCTATACGTTACGCTTCTATACTGTAACAGTTAATTAAAGTTCTTATTTTTGCGCTATGTTTGAAAATAGAATAGAAAGATCAAAGTCTGAGGCTTTATTCGAAGAAGCAAAAGCTTATTTTCCCGGTGGAGTAAACTCTCCAGTACGGGCATTCAAATCCGTATCAGGAGCACCACTCTTCATTAAGCATGGAGAGGGGTTTACAATCACTGACGAAGACGAAAATACCTATATTGATTTTTGTAACTCTTGGGGTCCATTGATCCTAGGGCACAACAATAAACAAATCAAAGAGTCGGTAATCAAGACCATCCAGGACGGTATGTCTTTTGGAACGCCTACAACGCATGGTAATGAACTCGGTAAATTCATATTGGACAATAATCGGTTTATTGATCGAATGAGATTTGTATCGTCGGGAACAGAAGCTGTGATGTCTGCTATCCGTCTGGCAAGAGGATACACAAAGAAAGATAAGATCATCAAATTTGAAGGCTGCTACCATGGGCATGTAGACTCTCTAATGGTAAAAGCAGGTTCTGGCCTTGCTACCTTCGGAGTTAGTACTTCTGCAGGAATCCCTGCATCTTTTGCCGAGGAAACAATTGTTCTTCCATTGGATGATGAACAAGCAGTAGAGGATTGCCTGAGAGCGCATAGCCATGAAGTTGCTTGTATAATCATTGAACCCGTTCCCGCTAACAATGGACTTTTAATACAGCGAAAAGAATATCTAGCCTATCTGAAAGAAATATGCGCTAAATACAATGTCTTATTGATATTTGATGAAGTAATTTCTGGATTCAGAGTAGGTTTCGAAGGAGCTGCCGGGTATTACAACATCCAACCTGATTTGATCACATATGGGAAAATCATTGGGGGTGGATTACCAGTTGGAGCCTTTGGAGGAAAGAAAGAAATCATGGAACATGTAGCACCCCTCGGTGCTGTATATCAAGCAGGAACACTTTCTGCAAACCCTGTAGCTATGACAGCTGGTCTTGCCTGCCTTAAACAACTTGCAGATCCTTCATTTTACAAAAAAATGGAAGCTCAAACGGTTTATCTTGCTGAGCAAATAGAGGCTCATGCAAAAGAGCAATCATATACGCTGAATGTTGCAAGAATCGGTTCTATTTTCTGGCTGTGCTTCTCTGATGAGACAATAAGAACCTCTGCTGCAATTCAATCAGAATCTATGGAGTACTTTAAGGTCCTTCATCACGAACTCCTTCAAACAGGTGTATACTTAGGTCCTTCAGGCTATGAAGTTGGATTTTTAAGTAAAGCATTGGCCGATGATCAGGCACATCTTGATCTGGCTATAAGCAAAATGAAAGATGCGCTTGATACGGCCTATGCCTCCGTAAGTGTCTAATCCAATTTTGCTCGATACATTTGAATCGTATTTTTCAAGCCAAAATATAAGGCATCAGAAATAAGAGCGTGTCCGATGGAAACTTCCAGTAAACCGGGCACGCTTTCTTTATAGTACTTGAGATTATCTAAATTCAAATCGTGACCGGCATTAATGCCAATTCCAATCTCATTTGCTTTTTTTGCCGCATTGACATGCGCTTTAACTGCCTCCTCAGGATTTGAACTAAAGGCTCTCGCAAAATCTCCTGTATAGAATTCAATGCGATCAGCACCGACAGCTTTTGCACCTTCAACAAATTTCTCATCTGCGTTTACAAATATTGACACACGAACACCCGCATCATGCAGTTTAGCTGTTACCGTTTTCAAGAAAGTAGCATGCTCAATAGTATCCCAGCCCGAATCAGAAGTCAAGGCAGCTGGCTTATCTGGAACTAGTGTAGCTTGATGCGGTTTGTGCTTTAACACCAGCTCCATAAATCGATCTGTTGGATTACCTTCAATGTTAAACTCTGTTGTAACAACTTCCTTCAAAGCTGGTATGTCCGAATATCGGATATGACGCTCATCCGGTCTTGGGTGCACAGTAATCCCCATTGCCCCAAATGATTCACAGTCTTTTGCCACCTGTACTAAGTCTGGCAAATCTTCCCCTCTTGCATTACGAATCAATGCAACTTTATTGATATTTACACTAAGTCTTGTCATCTCATAAATTTTAACAAAAATAAAGGTATTTACTATATAGAAAAGACTTTTCAAGAATTTGTATTTTGTGGATGAAACTCAATACTAAATTATGACTATCAAAGAACAGCAAAAGTACTTTATAAACACAGTAACACCTGGTTTTAGAATATTCACCTGGTTACTAATTCTGTTTTTTGGAATTGGTCTTGGGCAGGTAGCCAGTGTGGGAGTAATCATGGGCCTAGGCTATGACATCCAAAGTCTTACCACTCCTGATTTTGCACCAGATAAAACTGCTGTGCGACTTATGGCTTTTGCAAATCAATTATTCTCCTTTTTAATACCAGCAATCTTCTTAGGCTTTGTCCTTTTTAAAAACAAGTGGTCAGCCTTTACAGGCCTAAAAACAGATCCTGAATTTCCTCAAAATAAGTCGACCAAGCCACAAGATTTTCTGCTTGCAGGCTTAATAATATTACTTTCCTGGCCACTTACTCAATTCTTGTACCTTGTGAATATGGAGATCCCGATGCCAGAAACCCTAATCAACATGGAGAATTCTACAAACGGTCTCATAGAGCAAATGCTAAACATAAACAGTTTACCAGAGATGCTATTTGTATTGATCATCATGGCTGTCACCCCTGCAATAGGTGAAGAGCTAATGTTTCGAGGTCTTTTTCAACGAATCCTCAGATACAACAAGGTAAACATGCACCTCGCTGTCATTCTATCTGCGCTTGTATTTAGTACGATACACATGCAATTTCAGGGATTCCTTCCCAGATTCTTTTTAGGACTTATTCTTGGCTATTTATTGGCATTTGGAGGAAGTCTCTGGATCGCTATCTTTGCGCATTTCATCTTTAATGGAACACAAGTAGTCGTCACCTATTTCGCAAAAGACCAAATGGATTTATCAGCAACGCCTCAGTGGGGTGACTTCAATTTTATTTTATTTGCCGTAGGCACTGTATTGTTTGGCGTTGTTGCTTATTACTTTTGGAATCAAAATCAATTAGAACCTCAGGATAATTAATTAAACACTATGTCTAAACTTAAACAAAGGACTCTTTCGGCAGCTTTATTTGCACCAATTGTTTTAGGGTCTATCTATTTCTCGGATTGGACATTTCAAGGACTATGGCTATTTGTAGCCATCGTTTGTGCTTATGAACTGTCAACAATATTAGACTACAAATATGGAAAGTCCTCCGGATTTTCAACACTATTAAAAACAACAATTCCTGCAATAGTTTTCTTTGCAGGCATAATGCACCTCAATGATTATTTGAGCATGACTGCATTGTTGTCAATAGCCCTGATTTGCATACTAATCATCTTCATACATGGAACATTCACGGATGTGAAAAATCCTATTAAAAATATATTTGCCCCAATAGTAAGTATAACCTATGTTAGTATACCTCTAATCCTGCTTTCGGATTTGGTAGGCATCAATGGAACATATAATAATCTCTTTGCAATTGGACTTATACTCTTGATTTGGGCCAATGACACTGGAGCATATTTCGTTGGATCAAGGCTTGGAAAACGAAAACTAGCACCTGATGTATCTCCTAATAAAACATGGGAAGGTTTCTTTGGAGGACTTATACTCAGCGGAAGTGTTGCCCTTCTAATTGCGAGTATATTTGAATTTGATAGTTTAACATGGGGATTACTTGGACTTTCAGCAGGCGTATTCGGCACTCTAGGTGACCTCTTTGAATCAAGTTTAAAAAGGTATACTGGGGTAAAAGACTCTGGAAATATCATGCCTGGACACGGTGGACTACTCGACAGATTTGATGGATTCTTTTTCCTCATACCAGTAGCGTGGATTATTCTGCAACTGGTATAAAAAAAGCCTGATGATGATCATCAGGCTTTTTTATTTTTATGCTTTATCTTCTGGCTTTTTCTTGCGCTTTGTTTTAAACAAGGCAACAACTTCTTTATCCTTCATAAAGCCGATGTCAACAAAGTTTGTAGCAACAAACTTTTTAACATCCTGATAATCTCTCCCACGCTTATCCGTAAATGTTCTGATACAACTTCTTACGAATTTCAAACATAGATCCTTGAGGTTTTGGTTGAAACGCTGATTTCTAAAACTTTCAACATAAGGAATCATCTGCTTGAATACATTGAAGAACGAAGCATATTGTAAAGGTGCTAGATCTTTCATTTCAAGCTCAAACACTCTATATATTGCTGTTCTTAGAGCTACATTCTGCTTCGATAGGCCTTCGTAAGAACTATGAAAACCCTTAACAGCCTCAATTGTCTTTTCCTCATTAATACCCTTAGAAGAAAGAACTTTGATTAGCTCGTAATATTTTTTAAACAAATCACTCTTGTCTCCAACAAGTTCAATGGATTTATTTGCATTGTCCGCAGAAATCTCAACTCCTTTGCTATACAATTCATCCAAATAGGCAAACCATTTTTTATCAAACCCTTCATCCGCTTTCATAGAAGCATCTATTGATGTAGAAAGAAGGTCTTTGATTGACTTGTTGTAGCTAAAGTATTTTCCAAAGATCATCAAGATATAGATCAACTCCTCGTTACCCTGAATTTCATCTAGCTTTAAAAAAGCTTTCATGTGAGGTAAAATCGAACTATTGTCAACATCCTCCATCATAGAACGCTCAAGTAGGAAATGACGGAGTGGCAAATGCATTACCTTGAACTCTCCAAAAGACTTTGGAAAACTTGCTGATTTAAAGATCTCTCCCTTGAACTGTTTATTATATCTAAAATGAAGCGCTCTTCTATTCTCAAAGATTCTATACTCAGGCATCTTCTGAGTTATCAAAAAGCTTTTCACACGCTTATTTACGATTGTCTCAATCAATGAGGTAACCCAAATATCCGAACTCAGAGCAAAACCTAACTGAACGGTCTGTCCTATTCTTTTAGAAAGAATCTCAAAATTTGCTGAATTACAAATCTCAAGTAAGATAGCTCTGAACTGATCCTGTGAAACTAAGTATTTATAGTTCTCACTTATTTCTCCTCTAAGAACAGCATATCCAAGAATTTTAGGAAGAAACAATCCTTCATACCCTTCATCCAACAAGTACCGTTCGAAAGACATCAATTGCAAAGGATTTTCTTTTGCAACCTGCTCATACAAGGCAAGTATACGAGGTTCAAATTGATTTCTCATTTCAAGGTAAAAAGACTCTTCCTCCTCCTCAAGATACTGAGCGAGTGCATCTGAGGCCTGAACTTCTTCCTTTATTTGGTCCAACTCAGACGCATAAAGTTTATCCAATGCAAGCATGTTTATCTATATTTTAAGATGAACCTGACAGGAACATTTCCTGCCAGGTTCATTTATTACTTAAAAACAATAATTTCTAATCTGTGCTGTAAAAATATAAAAAAAGCTAGACAATTGCCTAGCTTTTTTTCTTTTTGTGCATTAAGCTTATTCTGCGTCAGCTTTAGGAGCATCTCCCTCTTCAGCTGCTGGCTCTTCAGCCTTAGGCTCTTCGGTAGCTTCTTCCGTAGTTTCAGCAACCGCCTCAGTAGCTTCTTCCGTAGTTTCAGCAACCACTTCAGTAGCTTCTTCTGTAACTTCAGCAACCGCTTCGGTAGCTTCTTCTACAGTTTCAACAACCGCTTCTGCTTCTTCAGCAGCTGGCGCTTCTTCTACAACTTCCTCTTTGAAAATCTCAGGTACAACACCGAAACGCTCTTTCTTAAGCGCTTCAACAGATGCTGCTTCTTTTTCAATAGCTTTTGAAACTGAAGTTTCCTTGTGCTCAATCCAAGCTGCAAATTTCTTATCTGCTTCTTCCTGAGTAAATGCACCTTTGGCAACACCTCTTTGAAGGTGCTTCATGTACATTACTCCTTTGTAACGAAGAATCGCTCCTACAGTATGTGTAGGCTGTGCTCCATTCCCCATCCAATCTAGCGCTTTCTGACGATCAACGTCAATAGTTGCTGGATTAGTCATTGGGTTATAAACACCGATCTTCTCGATGAATCTACCATCACGTGGAGATCTAGAATCTGCGACAACAATGTGATAGAAAGGTCTTTTCTTACGACCTCTACGCTGCAAACGAATTTTTACTGGCATAAAGCTAAATTTATATGGTTTGACCAAACCCGAACAACCTGTAAATCAGGCATCAGGCTTTTAACGAGTGCAAAATTATAGTTTTAGAAAGAATAAAACAACATAAACCCACTTTTTCTTAAAATAAGTTGAAATACCTTAAACACATGCAAAACCTTGCCTTTAAAAATCAAAGCGCATCCTTACATTTAACCTTCTAGACGTTAAAAAATTAGGTATTGCATACTGCTGTTTAAAGACAGTCTTTATCCAGGTTCTTGAAGCTTCATTTTTTGTATTCATCATATTAAAAACCTCCAGACTAATCCATGCATTTTCTGTAAACCGCAATGGATGCTTGGCATTTTTAACAACTTTACCTCCTCCAAAAAGCTGGTAAGCAAAGCCAATATCAACTCTGTGATAGGGACGGAATCGATAGGTATTTCGATAGACCAAATTGTTGTCCTTTAATCCGAAAGGAAGACCTGTACCTATACTGAGATTCAGGTTCATCTTAAAATTCTCATTATTTGGCAGATAATCCTGAAAGAAAATTGACATGTTCATAAGTCGATCAGTAGGCCTAGGCACATCATTTACCTCAGTACCTTCAGTGGACCCTAATTCTCGAATCATATGTTGCACATCATCTAAGGATTCTCTAGCTCTAAGGAATGACAGATTAAACCACGACTCTGCCCCTTTTACAAAATTACCGTTCAGCCTAAAGTCTATACCAGTCACATAACCACTAGCATCATTTAATCCTGAATATCTAATTTTTACATTATCGACATCATAAGAAACCAAATCCCAAAGCTTCTTATAATACGCTTCCATTATGAATCGAAAATCATTTCCTCCAAATCGCTTTGGATTAAAGTCGTATGTAAAGCCTCCAACGATGTGCGCAGACTTTTGAGCAGAAAGATTTGAATTCAAAGTACCGTCAAGCCTTCTCAACTCTCTGTAAAAAGCTGGTTGAAAATAGTATCCGGCTGCTAAGCGATAAGAGATATTCTTTTTTCGATTTAAAGGCTTGTATAAGAATTGCATCCTTGGAGATACAAAGGTCTCTTTATTGAGCGTCCAATGATTCAGACGAACGCCAGCTGTAAGCTTCAACTCTCCTTTATCTTCTTTGTACCAAGAATACGTATCCTGAATATATGCAAAGAGTCGATCAGAACGCAGTTCATTCTCGGACTTAAGGACATAATATAAGAGGACTTCCGAAGTATCATAATTAAGAGAATAACCAGCTGAATCTAGACGTTCCCACTCATTAATCCTATCGTTGATTTGTTCATTCTGATATTTCACACCCCAAAGCAAAAAGTGACTTGTTTCTTTAGATTCATCTTTGGGCTCCAATTGAAATTCAATCCCTCCCTTATGCTGAATATTAGTCACTTGCGCATTAAACGAATTTCTTGCATACAGATGCTGTGTACCAGAACCTAGTTCACCGAGTACTTCTCCAAAATTTGATGAGTTGAAATCAGCTTCAATCTCCCGAAGACTATAAAATCCTAAAATATCAAATCGCTCGTTTTCATCGGAGCTATACCTTGATGCTAAAAGCTTTAAAAAATATGGATTCTTATCTCTATCCGGAACATAGGTTAGAGATAGTCCATTCGTATAATTTGTAAAATCATCAACCTCTTGGCCCTCAAATTCTGAATACAGTTGTAAAGAGAAATCAATCAAACCAATAGCAGTAGATCTAATATTTGGCTGAAACTGATATACAGAGCGATTGTAATTGCTCAAGTATCCGAGCTGCAGATCTTTTGTTATGTCAAAGGTAAAATACCCTTGGATATCTGTAAAACTAGGATTGTACTCCCCAGAAAGGTCTAAACTACCGAGCAGGTAAGTTGTCGTCTTAAACCTAGCACCTACAAGATATCGGAATCGTCTATATTTCGAACCTCCTATCAGGCGGCTACCTTCAATATGGGTAGATCCTCCAAGTAGTGACATGGAAACTGAAGACTTAAACTTATTTGGTCTTTTATACTTGATATCCAATACAGAGGATAACTTATCTCCATACTTTGCGGCATATCCCCCTGAAGAAAAAGAAAGGTCTCTGATTAGATCAGCATTAGGGAAGGTTAAGCCTTCTTGTTGACCCGCTCTTATCAATTGAGGTCTGTAGATCTCAAAATCATTTATATAAACCAGATTCTCATCATAATTACCTCCACGAACTTGGTACTGGGAACTCAGTTCACCACCAGAACCCGAATTCGCTCCCAAGGCAATATGAGGAAGCACACTTTCCAAATTTCCAGAAGCAGTAGGCAATCTCTTAAATGCCTCAGAATCCTCTCGAATTAGACCGTCTTCATCAATTGCATCTGCCTTAAGCTCAAATTCAAGCCCTAGGTCAGATGGTTCAAGCGTGACAACTCTATATATCGAATCTCCAGCCACTAAAGGACCAAGATCAATTCCCTTTTCCTCGTAACCTACTCTTCTAAATACAAGTTCAAAGGATTGCCCAGCAGAAACTTCAATACTAAATGATCCATCGACCTTAGATTCTGATGCGATGTTTTCTCCACGAACGAATACAGTTACGAAATCTAATGGCTGCAGACTGGCAGCATCATTTATAGTCCCTGAAACGACCTGAGCCTCTCCATTAAGATAGAAGAGGCTTAAAATCAGGGCAAGTAAGATTTTTTGCATTTGCATTAAAGTCCTTTTAAATAAGATTAGCGTCCAATATTCTTTAGCCTATCAATAGTATCGATTGGGTCTTCTGACTTGAACACAGAACTACCTGCAACGAGTACATCAGCACCTGCTTTTAAAATTTCTTCTGCATTTTGTAAACCAACGCCTCCATCAATTTCAATCAATGTATCGAGATTACGCTCTATAATCTTTGCTTTTAAACGTTTGATCTTAGAAAGGGTTTGATAGATGAATTTTTGTCCTCCAAAACCAGGATTCACGGACATGATACAAACCATATCAGTCAACTCAAGAACATCGTCCAATAATTCAACTGGCGTATGTGGATTGATTGCTACTCCTGCTTTTGCACCAAGCTCTTTGATATAGCCCAGTGTTCTGTGCAAGTGTGGACTAGCTTCATAATGCACAGTTAGTACATCAGCCCCTGCATTCCTAAATTCTTCTAGATATTTATCCGGCTCAACGATCATAAGGTGAACATCCAATGGCTTTTCTGCCATTTGCTTCATCGTTTTAACTATATTCATTCCAAACGAGATATTCGGAACAAAGCGACCATCCATAACATCAACATGATACCAATCGGCATTACTTTGATTGATCATGTCAAAATCCTTTTTCAGGTTTGAAAAATCTGCAGCAAGTACAGACGGAGCGATCAGGTGTTTCATTGAATTTGTAATTTATAATTATGATACATGTACTACACTATCCGTATTCAATAATGGTTTCAAAGACAAACGTAAATATAATTGAGCAGTAGCCAAAACATCTTTCTCACAATACAGACTGATTCGATCTATATCACTTTCCTCCCAATAAACTCGACCTACCTCAGAACCATCAATATCATCTTTGGGTGAAGGAAATCCTAAGACAGCTGCCAACAACTTAAGTGAGGTAAAACTCTTTCTATCCCCAAACTTCCACATTTCCATTGTATCTAAAAAATGAGCGGTTTCCCAAGGCTTTTTACCTGCAACATCAATAATTGCCGGTAGTTCAATACCATTTACTAACATTCGCCTGCAAATATATGGAATATCAAACTCCTTGATGTTGTGGCCACAAATAAAAGATTTATTGGCATCGGGATAATATTGTGCTAAAAGACCTGCAAAATCTTGAAGCAGTATCATCTCATCGGGCCCAGCAAAGGATTTTAATTTTATACTTTTTGTATTATTGGCCTTATCCAAAAAGATAAAACCAACTGATATACAAACAATCTTGCCGAACTCAGCATAGATTCCCGCATTGTTTTTGTAAGCTTCTGATGCCTCCTCTTCCGAGAATTCATTCGTCCTAAGAATACTCTTAGTCTTATGCCTCCAAAGGGCTTGCATATCTGGTGATAACAATTCATAATCAGACTCTCCACTCACACACTCTGCATCCAGAAATAAAATTTTCGAATCATCGATCGATCTGGTCAACTGCATACTTTATATATTATTGGTAATTAAGGAATCTATCGCTCAAATACATTGTTTAAGTGTATTGATTTATAAATGTACTATTAATCTAATTTAATACGTTTAGCTGTAAGCTTTTGGTTTTTTGTCTCTCAAAAGGCATTCAAAGCCCAAAAAAAATAAAATTATTCATTTTATCGAACATTTTTCTGTCGTAAAACTTAACCCTATTGAATCAAATATTAAATTTGTAAATTATAATGTGAATTAATGATAATAAACTAAACACCTTTCATACATTCTATTACTAAATTGAAATTGTTTTATCATGACTGAAAATCAGAATTTAAAAAATAACCCGAACTCAGAAGAGAATCAAAGTAAAAAAGTTTACATCGTTGGTGGTGTCATCATTGCAGCTTTGCTTGTATTGTGTTGTACACTAGCAGCCTTCCTTATAAAGGCAAACAACGTAAACGAACTTCAAGATCAGAACAATATTGATCTTACAGAAGAAAATGAAACGTTCAAAGAGGACCTGGATAAACTTAATGAAGATTATGCTGAATTAATTGCAGAAAATGGTGATTTGAACAGTGTAAATGAAGAACAACTAGCTGAATTGGAGGCTAAAAAAGCTGAAATCGAAGAGCTTTACAGATACAAAAAAGATTTCCGTAAAGCGAAGAAGAAGCTTGATTCTCTTAAAGTTGAGGTCAACGGATATCTTTCAGAGATTGCTATTCTAAAGGAGCAAAATGAAAAGCTTAATGAAGAAAACATGGTCCTAAACTCAGATTTAGACCAGGAAAAATCTGTTAATTCAGAGCTTTCTCAGGCTAAGGCAATGCTTACAGCTGAAAAAGAGGAGCTTTCTTCAAAGAACTCCGGCTTATCCAAAACAGTCTATTTCGCTTCTGTTGTAAAAGTGGAAAATATTGTAGCGACTGGTTACCGAGCAAAATCTAATGGAAAGATGGTTGACCAAAAGAAAGCTAAAAACATTGAGAACCTAGAGGTTTGCTTTGAAACAACAGTAAATGAGGTTGCAAATGCAGGATCAGAAGATTTCTTCGTAAGAATTATCACCCCTCAAGGTGAGACGATTGCAAATGACTCTAAAGGATCAGGTGTTCTTACAAACAGCAGAAACAAAGAGAAGATTCGTTATACAACCGTTAAGTCCTATGACTACGCAAATGACAAGACCAATCTTTGCATCACTTGGAAGCCAGATGGCACCTTCAATGCTGGAAATTATGCAGTAGAAGTGTACAACAAAGGCTACTTGTGTGGAATTGGTTCTTTCCAACTAAAATAATTAATCTCATATAGATTTAGTAAGAAGGCACTCTTTTTGAGTGCCTTTTTGCGTTGTATTATCAAAATCACAAAACAATTTCAGCCCTATTCCGTTATTTTTGCCATATGAACAATGAAATGGAAAATTTTATCAACCCTATTGACAAGGACTCTATAACAGAAAATCCTTCTACCCTTCCCTACCCTCATGAACGCGGTGGACAACTGATAAAGCCACTTGACAAAGGAAGAATAAAAGGGAATGCTTTGGCTGCAATGTACGAACAGTCGGACATGCAGTTAGACCAAATCAAGGAACAAATTGAGCTACTTGCAAGACAGGCACAGGCTATACAAGATCGTATTATTGTGAGTGAACGTATATACCAAGCAGATATGAGCATAAAGCCTCTTGTCGGAAAGATATACCATCTCTACAAGCGCCCTCAAGGAAAAGAAATACTTTCACTTGTGGCACCCGAAGAATGGGGGAAATCCAGTAAACTAGAATTTATTGCTACCGTAAAATTGTTGGCTGATCATACCTGGGAAATCATTTCGAATGAATAATCGCATTTTTAGTCTAATTTTTTGGTGTATCCTATTTACTTTTCCTAGATTAAATGCTCAGGAACAAGTCCTTTGGCAAGACAGTACATTGGTCTTTGACTTCGGAGATATTGATTATGGTAAAGAATACAAACACGCATTTATATTCACAAATAATACGACAGATACATTAAATATTGAAACGATTCGAGCAGATTGCGGATGTACAGTTCCTGATTGGGAAGACACCTTCACATTACCAGGATCGAATGGAGAGATCTCAGTGACCTATACTCCAAAAAAACATGGCTATTTCTCAGAAAAAATTAGAGTCTTTTTCTACGAACAAAAGAAATCCATCACGCTATCTGTAGAAGGTTATGTTTTCAAGGACTAGTGTATTTTGAATTCCTGAATAGTTTTTTCGTTGTATTGCAAAAATTAATTTTAATTTAGGGCACTTTTTGATTACTCAAATTACACTATAAAATGGAGATCCTCATTTTTTTAATCATTAGCTATATTCTGTTTAGCATAAGTATGTATATGCTATTTCCTAAAGCTGAAAAAGAAGCTTGGAAAGGACTTGTTCCTGTGCTAAACTTCATGACACTTCAGGAAA
>Ga0206130_10003803_pt1 | contig 19240 bp, 10 predicted proteins | sample Helgoland_Spring_9_FD_148637 | JGI IMG/M metagenome (GOLD analysis project Ga0206130, IMG submission 148637) | Pelagic subsurface seawater microbial communities from Kabeltonne, Helgoland, North Sea - Helgoland_Spring_Bloom_20160512_1 | ecosystem: Environmental > Aquatic > Marine > Epipelagic ... | reverse complement strand
CACTAATATTACTAGTTAAACTATACTCGCCGATTCCAATATTGTAATGACCAAAACTATTATCTCTCAATGATTCTTTTCCAATAGCAATGTTATTTTCACCAGTTATATTCTTTTCAAGAGAATATTGACCCAATCCAATATTGTAATTACCGCTATCATTTCCAGATAAGCAATACTCGCCGATTCCAATATTATTGTTACCAATACTGTTGTTTTGTAAAGTAGATTTGCCCAACCCAATATTGTTATTACCACTAATATTACTAGTTAAACTATACTCGCCGATTCCAATATTGTAATGACCAAAACTATTATCTCTCAATGATTCTTTTCCAATAGCAATGTTATTTTCACCAGTTATATTCTTTTCAAGAGAATACTGACCCAATCCAATATTGTAATTACCGCTATCATTTCCAGATAAGCAATACTCGCCGATTCCAATATTATTGTTGCCAATACTGTTGTTTTGTAAAGTAGATTTGCCCAACCCAATATTGTTATTACCACTAATATTACTAGTTAAACTATACTCGCCGATCCCAATATTGTAATCACCAAAACTATTATCTCTCAATGATTCTTTTCCAATAGCAATGTTATTTTCACCAGTTATATTCTTTTCAAGAGAATATTGACCCAATCCGATATTGTAATTACCGCTATCATTTCCAGATAAGCAATACTCGCCGATTCCAATATTATTGTTACCAATACTGTTGTTTTGTAAAGTAGATTTGCCCAACCCAATATTGTTATTACCACTAATATTACTAGTTAAACTATACTCGCCGATCCCAATATTGTAATCACCACTAAGATTATCTCTCAATGATTCTTTTCCAATAGCAATGTTATTTTCACCAGTTATATTCTTTTCAAGAGAATATTGACCCAATCCGATATTGTAATTACCGCTATCATTTCCAGATAAGCAATACTCGCCGATTCCAATATTATTGTTACCAATACTGTTGTTTTGTAAAGTAGATTTGCCCAACCCAATATTGTTATTACCACTAATATTACTATATAAACTATACTCGCCGATCCCAATATTGTAATGACCAAAACTATTATCTCTCAATGATTCTTTACCAATAGCAATGTTATTTTCACCAGTTATATTCTTTTCAAGAGAATATTGACCCAATCCGATATTGTAATTACCGCTACTATTTTGTTTCAAACATTTGTGTCCAATCGCTACATTATCGGAACCGCTATAATTTCTAGATAAGCAATACTCGCCGATTGCAATATTATTGCTAGCATCATTATTAACATTCATAAGATTCGAATAACTATTTTGTGAAATAGCAATATTTTGATTTTTGCTTTGCATATATAATTTGTTTATTGCTCTATTCACAAATAAATTAGGGTAAAATGAAACATCTCCTCCATCTGCAATTTCTAATTGGTAACCATTATATGGCTGCATTCCAATACCGACATTATCGCGAACATAAAACATACCATTAAATGATACATCACCGCTTACGTCTAACACTGCAATAGGGTTTGTTTTTCCAATGCCTACATGTCTTGTTTTATCAGTGTATGGAATCATCAAAATATCTCCACCATTATTACGAGTTCTAACGTCATTGTCATAATTATGGTTGCCAGTATCAATAACTAAATTTGCTGCAGATCGTAATACCATGTTATCTGAGTCGTCATTAGGATCGTTATTACCTCTTGTTTCTATTAAAAGGCATGAACTAGAGTGATTGTAAAAAACATTTCCATAATGTAGATTGCTCACGTCTTTTGTGCTGTCGTAATATCTAATGTATGCTATATTTGTATCAGTGACACCAGGTTCAAATTTGATTTGAGAGAAGTTTAGTTGAAAGTTACTATTGATACCAGAATTATAAAAATTTTTAATCGTAACATCCCCACCACAAATGTCCAAGTCATGTTCCATTTTGGTTGCTCCTTTTATGTTTAAAGAATATGGACTAAGACCAGTATTTCTTACTGTATTTGGAAGTGTATGAATAATAGTGTGATCATGAATATCCAATTTTCCATTAAAAACCGAATCACCTGATACATTTACTGAATCCTTCAATAGAATTGGACCACTAACAGTCAGTGCTCCTAAAATATCACAGCTCATATCGACATAAAGGTCTCTTACTATACGTGTGTCTCTTTCAATAAATACTGAACCATTTACGTTCAAAATGGTATCATCGGTAACAAAAGAATCTGCATTTTTTTTATGTTTATGTGGTTCCAGAGTTCCTATGCCTACTTTGCAATTCTTATTATAACTAAAATCATCACTATTCACAGTTGGCATTATCAGCACATGACCACCCAATTTTTGAATACCAGCTTGAGGATTCTCATTTACACCATAGAGACCTGTATCTAAAATCAAATTCGCTGCTGGACGTATTACCATGTTGTCATTACCAGATGTTGCATCGTCATTTGGTTTAAACGGATCATTAAAAGTACCTGCACCAGTAGTTTGAATCCCATTATTTCCAGTGCTTATTAACAAACATGATGAGTTTGTATCACTTGAATCTGCATTAAATGCTTTTATATCATAGTTCAAGAAAGGGGTATTTTTAGTTGTATCGAAATACTCGATGCGAGCGAAATCGGTTGCGTCAGCACTACTTGTAAATGTAATCCGTGATGAGATATAACTTTCATCATCAGTAGCTAACTGATTCCTTCGATTCAATAGAATGATATCACCATCCACATAGACATTATCATGGAATGAAACGTCATTGTCAACATCTAATGTATTGTAGAAATGAGCATGATCACCTACAGCCAAATAACTATTAAATGAAACATCGCCACTAACATCAAGCTCAGCATTAGGATATAGCTTTCCGATACCAACGAATCCACCATATGGCTGAACAATAATATCACCTGAAATACCACTTGTAGTACGGTGCGAAGCACTTGGTATGGTACCGAACTGATAAGCGCCAGTATCAATAACCAGATTACCAGCCGGTCGAATGATCATATTATCGTTACCTGTTCCATCATTATTATTCATGGTATGGATTAATAAGCAAGACGAACTGACATCTACATTGGCATTGAAATCATCACTATAATGTAAGAAGGAAACGTCTTTGGATGAATCAAAATACTCGATACCAGCATAATCATTATTAATATTGCTTTTAAATGTAATCCGAGATGATTTATAATCGATATTATCACCTTGCTTTCTGTTATCTCTATTCCATAAAATAATGTTTCCATCCACATAGACATTATCATGGAATGAAACGTCATTGTCAACATCTAATGTATTGTAGAAATGAGCATGATCACCTACAGCCAAATAACTATTAAATGAAACATCGCCACTAACATCAAGCTCAGCATTAGGATATAGCTTTCCGATACCAACGAATCCACCATATGGCTGAACAATAATATCACCTGAAATACCACTTGTAGTACGGTGCGAAGCACTTGGTATGGTACCGAACTGATAAGCGCCAGTATCAATAACCAGATTACCAGCCGGTCGAATGATCATATTATCGTTACCTGTTCCATCATTATTATTCATGGTATGGATTAATAAGCAAGACGAACTGACATCTACATTGGCATTGAAATCATCACTATAATGTAAGAAGGAAACGTCTTTGGATGAATCAAAATACTCGATACCAGCATAATCATTATTAATATTGCTTTTAAATGTAATCCGAGATGATTTATAATCGATATTATCACCTTGCTTTCTGTTATCTCTATTCCATAAAATAATGTTTCCATCCACATAGACATTATCATGGAATGAAACGTCATTGTCAACATCTAATGTATTGTAGAAATGAGCATGATCACCTACAGCCAAATAACTATTAAATGAAACATCGCCACTAACATCAAGCTCAGCATTAGGATATAGCTTTCCGATACCAACGAATCCACCATATGGCTGAACAATAATATCACCTGAAATACCACTTGTAGTACGGTGCGAAGCACTTGGTATGGTACCGAACTGATAAGCGCCAGTATCAATAACCAGATTACCAGCCGGTCGAATGATCATATTATCGTTACCTGTTCCATCATTATTATTCATGGTATGGATTAATAAGCAAGACGAACTGACATCTACATTGGCATTGAAATCATCACTATAATGTAAGAAGGAAACGTCTTTGGATGAATCAAAATACTCGATACCAGCATAATCATTATTAATATTGCTTTTAAATGTAATCCGAGATGATTTATAATCGATATTATCACCTTGCTTTCTGTTATCTCTATTCCATAAAATAATATTTCCATCCACATAGACATTATCATGGAACGAAACGTCATTATCAACATCTAATGTATTGTAGAAATGAGCATGATCACCTACAGCCAAATATCGACTGAATGAAACATCGCCACTAACATCAAGCTCAGCATTAGGATATAGCTTTCCAATCCCAACGAATCCACCATATGGTTGAATCATAACATCACCTTCACCGCCGTTTAACCTATTTGTACGGATTGGTTCATCTCGTAATGAGTAACACCCTGTATCTAGTACCAGATTACCAGAAGGTCGAATAACCATGTTATCATTACCTGCGCCATCTCCGTTACCCATGGTATGAAACAATAGACATGAATTTGAAGTATCGGTAGCATTGTCAAAATCATTGCCGTAATGAAGAAACGATATATCTCTGGTTGAGTCAAAATATTCCATTCTTGCAAAATCACCTTCAGTATAGATGTTACTTTTCAATGTTATTCTTGTAGAATTGTAAAACTCTCCTTGGTTATCACGATTTGTAAATACAATATCTCCATCGACATAGACATTATCGTGGAAAAACACATCATTATCAACCTCTAATGTATCAAAAATATGCTGGGAACCAAAAACATCAACATTTCTATTGACACTTAAATCAAAAATGTTTTGCATTGCAGCAGAAACATCAATCGTCGTATTATCACAATGACTGCTGCGAACGTAAAAATTATCGCTTATATCATTCAAAAGATCTGGCATATTATGTTGTTTTAACACAAGCAATGTATTTTTATTTTGGGTGTAAGTTTGCATATTAGATAAATCGAGTGCAACAACATTTTGATGACCAATACCTCTGAAACTAAGTTTTTCTATGCTTTCATCACTAACTTTCATAAAACCGTGATGTGGATCAAATCCATTAGCATTTCCAGCATTTGCATTTACGTGACTATCATTATAAATGTAATATCCTGCACCTTTTATATCATTATCTTGATCATCAGCGCTCAAAAAATTTGTGTACATTTTGTGGTCTTTTATTCCCTTTAAAATATTTGATAGACCAGTTTCCGCTTCAATTACAGGATCAGGTAGAATGTTACTCGAACCATCTATTTGCAAATTTCCACGAATAAATACAGACGTGTCAATATAAATCGAACTAGTATCAACAAGATCTGTGAGAAAAGAGTCAATTATAATTGTTCTGCTTTCCTTATTCCGAGTTATTACTGGACCAGAGCTAATATCGTCAAAGTAAATGCCATTTTCATTTTCACCAGTAATATCACTTAAAATATGTATATTTTTTGCATTCACTTGATCGTGAGTACTAATATTTTGAATAGTGTTATTCATATGAACTGTTCCGCACATATCTAAAAATACATTATCAGCAGATTCAGCAACATGAAGAGTTTGAAGATTTTTCGGAAATAGACTCAAAAACGAATTTTGAGTCCCTATATTACCATCTATTGAGAGAAGATCAGGTGCATTCTGAGGATAAAACAAATAAGGCAAGTATGCATGTAAAATATGGGAGGAACCGTCATTTTTATCGCATAAAAATGATAAATTACCGCTATTGTCTATTTTATGCACATGTTTAATATTTGTGTCTTTTAGTAAAGTTTCAAGTCCCATTCCATTGATCATATTATCTGTTACTTTTGTCCAATTCTCTTTTTCTGTAACTGTACTGTCTCGTACAAAATACATTTCACCATTATCGCCGATTACAAGGGCATTCGATAAATCATGTATAACAGCGTGCTTGAAATTAATGGTAGTATCTTGAAAAGAAATATCTTGAAAACTTACATCGCCAGCTAATTTAATTGAAATAATATTTTCACCACATGCAAACTGGTAATCATTAGTAATGTCAATAAAATTGTAAGGTTTGCTTACATTATGTACAATATCGTTGAATATTATACCGGTTACAGAATCATACGTAAAATGGCTTATATTTCCATCTTTATCTACCGTAAATATTTCATTTCCACTGCTGTCAATATCTGTTATTCGCAAATTATTCGCAATATTAAATTCAGTCGGAATGCTATGAGACTTGAAAAGATTCCCATTATTGTAACCAGTAATAGAATTTACTGAAATATCTTTTTCAATTAAAATGAAAACATTCTCATCCAAATTCAAAGAATGTGGTAAAATTAATGAGTCGGTTGCTTTATCAAAAAAAGTATTTTGGGCACCAGGCAAAGTAATAAAAGAGTAGGTCCAATTATCCCCTTTATTTATTGTTTGGTAAAAGTGCATATCATGTTGCGATTTAGATGTAATAATTGCCTTATTAAGACCAAACGCATGTACGCCAAAAGTGGTTTCTTTATCTGAAGACGGATCACTTATAAAATAGTCAAACGAAATATCAGTTTCATCCCAAACAATACCTCCATCAAGTGTTCTAAAAAATTTATTGTATGATTTCGTATCATCTTTATAGTAATGTTCTCCAACTGCTATACCAAATTTAGGATCCTGTTCTGAAAATGATATTGATTTAAGAGAATAATGCATTGTATTAACAACTACTCTTAGTTCTTGATGCTGAATATTGAGAGGTCCATTTATATCTAGTACATAATCACCTCCTTTTGGTTTGTAAGTATTTATACCTGTCGTCGATTTATTTTCTTTCAAAACGTTATTTGATACTTGTATTTGCGACGGAACAAAATTTCCACAATTATCCATCCATCCCATAAACCCCATTTTTCGTGAGGGATCCAAAGGGAAATGAGACCCCCCTACGTACCATCCATTCCCTTCAGAGTCTGAAAAAAGTGCCATTCCGTTTGTCGAAATATCGTTTGATGTTATTTGTACAGGAATGCTACTTGACATGTCGTAGATAAATCTGCAAAATTCGTTTGTATTTTCAGTATTTCCTTCTGCAATAAATGATGCGTTTCCGCTTCTCAGTTTGCGAGATAAAATAACTTGACTTGGAATACGTATATGATTTTCAGTAGGTTCAAAAATAATATTTGAAGAAACGTCAGAATGATGAAATGATAAATAATTGTTACTATTATCTACAGATAGAGATGTGAAATGTCCGTTTTTGTTACGAGCCAAAATATTTGTATTTTTTTCTAGAGAACTGTATACATCTAGGATTTTTTCTTGGGAACCACTTATATCTAGTATAGCTCTTGGATTATATATGTTCAATCCTACCCCACTAGGATCGGAAAAGAAGAAATTTGAGAACTCAGATCCTCTTTCGTGTTGCTGTCCCATAATTAAATAGTCTCGAATATAAGTATTATTTTGCGAATACAGGTGATTATTCACATATACATTTTTATTGAATGAAGCATCTTCAAAAACAAATAATTCTCCACTTATTGAAAATGTCCCATTGTAAGGTTTTCTTATTGCAAGATCATCTGTGGTTATGGAATTAACAGTCAAGCTATTTAAAGCATCGAATTGTTTTAAACCACCGTGTTTCTTCCAAGATTGAGACATATATATATATACTAATTCTATTTCGTTTTTTCGTAATGTACCAATGTTTTGAAATACCGATATATATAATGATTCAAATTCTAAAATATAAGCATTATAAATTTTTAGACCGATTAAAAAATGTTTTTCGAATAGTGTTGTTTTTTGAACCACCTCGTTTTTTTGTTTTTTTATTACTTTTTTTAATAGGATGTGGTGTTTTTCTAAATATAATTTTACTGGGTTGGTATGAATTTATATGATCATAATGAATGTGTTTCCTATTTATATTACCATCAATATGTATTTTACCATCAACGTTTTCTCCTCTTAGGTAAGGTTTGTTTCCATTTTTATTCGAATAATGTTCAACCGTTTTTTTTGAAAATGACCTCATATATTATCACTTGTATTTATTTTAGTTTCTTGCTTTTATTATTGTTTATATTTTTCTTCTTTTTTGTACCTTTTTTTGTCTTTTTTATGCACTTGCTAATAAATAATCTAATTTTCTTTTTATTTGTAATAATGTGTTTGACAATGTCTTGATAAAAAGTTCGGAATTCTTTTATTTGTTTCTTCATCATATCTAAACTAAACCATTTGATTTCTATTTTTTCAAATAATTTTGATTGATTCAAGGTATTTTTATTCATGCGGTCCCATAAAAAACGATGACTTAAATTATAATATTTTGCTAGATTTTCATCATATTCCAAGTAAAATAAATGTACATGATAATCATTATAGGAAATTTTCATTTTACCCCCATGTTTTTTTAAATGCCTTTTTAAGTTATTGTGATCGCCTAAAAATCCAGTTAATTCTTCACCGCCTTCTCTCAAAGCGGTTTCTGTTATACTTTCATGTTTTTCAACACCGCCTCCAAAATCTGAAAACCCTTTAGCGCTGTCTTCCATTTCATTTTCCTTTCCGAACAAAAATAATAATTTACCTTTGTGTATAGTTACAGGTAAAACGCTAGAACCAGTCATATGTACGTTAGTTATATAATGAGTATAGAAATAAACTATATATTATAAAAAATGTGTGGTATTGTTGGAATGTGTTCAAACATCCGCACAAAACTCTCTCAAGATATGTTTGATAAATTAATATCAATACAACATCGAGGTTCTGATTTTTCAGGAATGATATCGGAAGGTCAAAATCTCAAAAATACCGGTAGTGTTCAAAGTGTATTCGAACCCCATTTATTACAGATATTTAATGGTAATTATTTATTAGGACATGTTACTTCTTATAATCCACCATTTAATAAATATCAATTGTTTTCAACATTCTCACCTTGTGATATTGTATTGTGTCACAATGGTGTTCTTACAAATAGAGATAAAATACTAAGATTACTAGAGACGAAATACAGAATCGTTTTTGAAGTGAAATCAGACGCTCATTTAATTATACAGTTTATCAGTTGTAAAATTCAAAAGTATTTTCGTAAATACAACAAAACAAAAATAGACGATTATTGTGTTAACCGATTGGTATCGTCAATTTACAATTGCTTGGAAGGAAGTTTTTCTATGTTGATTATATTTCGCAAGTATGGAATGATTGCATTGAGAGACAGTATGGGGTTATTTCCGTTGTTTTACGGTGAGATCAATCCTGAAAATAATATACCAACCGTTATAGAGCATTTGGTTGGTAGTGAAACTGTTATTTTTAATAATGAAAATTATGAAGAAATAAAACCTGGGCAATGTGTAGTTTTTAGTATTAATTATAAAGCAGTTCGTAAAATAGACAAACATATTTGCGAACCACTTCATTGCTTGATCGAATATTTTTACATGTCTGGACAAAGTAGTATCCTAAATGATTTGTCTATATATCAAGTAAGATTTGAATTGGGAAAACTTTTAGGAGAAAAAATAGCTTCTACTTATGGATGTTATAATATATACCCAAAATTTGATTTAATTGTTCCTTCTAGTGATAATGCAAGAATATTTGCATCTGGAGTTCAAGAAATACTGCAAGTACCATTGAGAGATGGCGTTTCAGTAGATGCTCAAGGGAGAACTACATTCATAGAAGGTGTTTTCAAAAATAAAACTATACTACTAATCGATGACAACATTATTCAAGGGAAAGCTCCTATAAAAATGATTAAAAGTATTCAAAAGTTTTCAATTAAACATATGTATATAGGATCAATATGTCCAAAAATATTTCGAGAGTGTTTTTATGGAAAGTCTGTATGTACATTAGAGAAAATAAATATATTGAGAGAACAAATAAAGGATTTACATGAACTGCATGTTCCTATAATTTACAATAGCTTATCTCAAATAAAATCATTTTTTCGAAAGAGAAATATGAAAAATATAGAAATAAGCATGTTTACAAAATCATGGTGTTTCATGTAAAAGTATTTGAAAAGATTTCATATTATAGAATAATACGTAGAATGGATAATTTAGATAATGGATATCTTGAAATTATATTAGGCCCCATGTTTTCAGGGAAAACATCAAAGTTAATAGAAATTTATAAGCAATATCGTTTCTGCGAGATTGATGTTTTAGTTGTAAATCATGCCGAAGATATACGTTATTCTTCACATTCAATGAATACACATGACAATATTGCAATCGATTGTATTTCTATTGATAATATTAGATCTCTTATTAATGAAAAGATTGATATATTTACAAGTAAAAAACCACTAGCAGTTTTGATAAATGAAGGACAATTTTTTAATGATCTTTACACCAGCGTCTATGAAATGGTAAATATTCATAAAACACACGTATATATTGGTGGATTAGATGGAGATTACAAAAGAGAAAAATTTGGTCAACTGTTGGATTTAATTCCTATTTGTGACAAAGTTTATAAATTACATTCTTTATGTTACCATTGCAAAAATGGTAGTAGAGCTATATTTTCTTATAGAACTGACAAAAAATCTTTGAATCAAAAACACGTTGGTGCTAGTGAATGTTACATACCCTTATGTAGAAAGTGTTATAATGCATCATAGAAATACAGTTTTTATACTTTCATCTACTGTAGTCTTATTACTATTATCATCTTTAAAAATGTATTTTTCAAATGATAATGATTTTACTTTTTCGTCGTCTTTGTCGTCTTTTTCGTCTTCGTCTTCTTCAAGATCAAGTTTAGGTATTTTTTCGTAAAAATCCCTCACTTTTTTATGGACTTTTATTTTCTCCGGTTTAAAGTGCGACAAATATAATCCTTCGAGACTCTGAACACGGCTAAGAGCAACGTATGATTGCCCACATTCAAAAACAGTATTACCAATGTCTATCTCTGCCATTGGTAATGTTGCACCCTGCATTTTATGTATTGTCATTGCCCATGCTAGTTTTAATGGTATTTGACCAATTGCGATTGTTGGATACTCTTCCGATTGCCAGTACTTTAACGACATTTGTCTTTTTACACCATTCGAAAATAAAACAACTGGAATTGGAATACCGATATTCATTATAAATTCAGTGACAATACCAATTGATCCGTTGCAAATACCAGATTCAATATCTACGTTGGATGTGCACATAACATTCGCTCCTTTTTTCAAAAATAAAACTTTATCGCAAGGACAATTATTCAATAAATATTCAATCTCCATTTCTTTTTTCTTTACAGACAACTCTTTTTTGCAACGATTTAATGTTTCATAATTCAAAGGCTTTCCCATTTCAATGTAAGTCATACAGTCTGTTTTTTGTATATGAGAAAATTCATAACACGTTTCATTCAACGAATCAAACATTTCCTGATTTATTTGTGAAACCTTTTTATTTATCGCAAATAATTTTGTTGGCACACATCCATTGTGCTCTTCTCTATTGTATGGTCGTTTTGTATGTTTATTTAACGTTTCAATGTCTTTACTGTCGATTTTCCCCATTCTAATTTTGTTTAGAATTTCTCTGTATTTTGGATCTTTTTGTCGAAAAATATTAGTAAGTTCAATATGATTTTCTACTAAAAATGTCTTGTACCAATCTGGTGACTCGAAACAAAACTGACCAGATCCTTGCTCTTGACCGCCTACTGGCGGTAATTGATAAAAATCACCTGTGAAAATAAGTTGTATTCCACCAAACGGCCGCGTATCATTTCGCATCTTTTTTCCAATGTAATTCAAAATATCAAATAATCGCATCGACATCATACTTACTTCATCAACAACTAAACATTTTACCCCTCTCCATTTTGAAAGCAGTTTTTTATTATTTTTCATAGAATTGTACAGTTCATCAGCGGTTCCCTTTGCAAGTCGTATTCCACTCCATGAATGTAATGTGCTCGCATTACATCCTAATAATATTGCAGCACAACCTGTTAGCGCACAAACTTGTATATTCCATTTTTTTAATATTGCACTATTTACAATTTGCTTTATTAAACAAGTTTTACCGGTTCCAGCAGGACCAGTTATTAAAATATTGTTACCGCTTTCAAATTCTTGTAGAGTATATTCTTGCTCTAACGATAGATCAGAACGATTCATAATAATATGTATTTTATGTTATTATAATAAAGCATTTAACTTTCAATTTTATTCATGCACAACTTCTAATACGAAAGAAAAGTCCATTTTATTCAAATCAACTGTTTTTCCAAACTCATCCAATAATTTTATTTTTAAACGTTGAATGTCTGTTTTACCACCGTATGTGCGAGTATCACTTAATAGCCTACCACCAGATATATTTGCCATAAATGGGTATCCAAATTCATAAGAAGTTGGATCAATTGAAATTCTTGCAATCGTATTGGAATTTATATAATGATTTGATGATGGTACTATAAAAGATTCTGGTTTTGTCTGAGAGAAATCATCAATACTCAAATAAAAGTACGAAAATGTAAATGCCAAAGGAATACTTTCTGAAAATATGTGTGTGTTAGCATTAAGCTCATAAAAAGGTTCTCTAAATCCTAACTGCCAACCTAATTTGGATTTCAAGTTATTATTGTCCTCTCTTAGTTCTTGTGTTACTGCGTCTATCATATCAACATTGAAAAATATTTTTATTTTATAACCACCATTATTCGACATCCTAATTTTATTATTATCAGTCAAAGTAAGTGACAAATTTGACATACTTACACTATTTATTTGGCTTAAAATATCAACTATGTCAGGATTCCCCTCGTCTATTATTATATTGATTGGATCATAATTTTCTGATTCTAATAATAAAAACGTATTTTTACGTTTATGAGAAAAATTATAAAAACTTAAGGGAATTTCTACGTTTGTAACTTTCATACTTTTTACGTTTGTAAGTGTTTGCGGTAGAGCAGAATTAAATTCTGCGTACTCATTTATACTGTAATCATTTTGGAATCGAGTGTCAATATTCAAGTATTTCGTTTTCGATTCTTTATGCACATTTGTTAGTACCATATGCCTACCATTTTCTTTTACTTCAGGTGACATGAAGGTTAAGTTCTGACTATCAAAATATTTACTCATGTTTCTATATTACTCATGAATATCTTATTTCCCACAACTTGAACATGATTGTTTTGATTGTAAAATTTGAAACATGCTAATACATACTCTTTTTCTATGAAATGTATATCCTGATGTTTCTACTGCGACTTTTTTTTTGGGAGGGATAATCGCATTTTTTTCGCTAAAGGTATACAACATAAAATTGAAATCTTAATATATAAATGTCCACTATAAATAATAACTATGGATCCTCACACTTGCCATTATTGTAATAGAGTATTTTCTTGTAAAACAGCTTTAGACCGTCATAAATTTGGCAGTTGTTTATGGATTCATACAACTCCGAAAAAGGAAAGATGTAATGAACTTGATATTTATGAACCAATTCTCAATGATTCACAGAGAGATAATATGATCAGACATTTATTATTACATGTTACTAAAATGAATGAAAAAATGTTAAAAATGGAGAAGGAGCTTACTTCTCTCAAACGAAAACAAAAAAAGGATATTATTCAACATTTGAATTCAAATGTCACACAACCACAATTAACATTTGTACAATGGTTCCGAAAAATTACAGTAACTCAAAGACATCTTGAATTGGTATTCCAAAAAAATATGTGCGATTCCATCATTGAAACTATAGTCAATGAGTTAGATTCTTCAAAAGTTATTGGATATCAATTGCCCATTCAATCTTTTCAACAAAAACCAAATATTCTTTATATATACAATATTGACGGTTCAAATAAAAAATGGAATCCTCATGAATTAAGTATTCTCAAAAAGTGCTTTACAATCATTGCTTCTAAAATTTCCGATATGTTTCTTGTGTGGCAAGAAGAGAATATAGATTTTTCTGACAGTTCTGAGGAAACTCAAGATAAACTAATGATATATACAAAAAAAATTATGGACGATTCATATAATAAAGGTCCTTTTATAAATAAAGCCATTGATAAGATATATCAAAAGACAAAGTCAAATATTCAAACAGTAATTTTTGACTGATTTTATTGAAGTGTTTATATTTTTTTAATTATAGGTAAAATTGAATTATAAAATAATACAAACATTATTATAAATAAATAATATTATGACATTGTTGAAAACGATTCCTGATTATTTGTCAAAGGTAAATGCACATGAGAGAGATGATCATATCACATTTGACGAAGGACCACATATTTACACTATAGATGGTGATTCCAACTTTACTTCTGTTACAACATGGATTCACTCTCATTTCTCCAAATTTGATGCTGATAAAGTGATAGATAATATATTCAAAGGAAGTAAAATACATGATCCAAACTATAAATATTACGGAATGACACGCGAAGAAGTAAAAGCATTATGGAGCAATAATGATGCTGCTAAACGAGGAACAGAAATGCATTATGATATTGAATGTTATTATAATGGGTTGGATGTAGAAAATAATAGCGATGAATATTCTTACTTTTTGAATTTTGCACAAGACTACAAAAATCTAAAACCTTACAGAACCGAGTGGATGGTTTATTACGAGGAACTCAAATTAGCCGGATCTATAGATATGCTTTTTAAAGATGAAAATGATAAATTATGGATATACGACTGGAAAAGAACTAAAGAGCTATCACCAGAATCATTTGGGGGAAAGATGGCGATTACATCATGTATTTCACATTTACCGGATTGTAGTTTTTGGCAGTACTCTTTACAACTTAATATTTATAGAGGAATATTAGAACGTAAATACGGAGTTAAAATAGAAGGAATGTGTTTAGTACGTCTTCATCCTGAAAATGTATATAAAACATATGAGCACATTGTTGTACCTTTTCTTAACGATGAGGTTGACAAATTATTTAATAATAGAATTGATTGTTTGAAATAACAACTTTTACAATGTTATATTGTGCAACTATTATACCAGTAAATATTTGAAAAATCTCATAATAAATCATCGATTATTTAAATTATATAAACAAAAATTTACCTTTATATAATATTATTTTTTTCTATATTACAATGAATGATACGGTCTTATCAATCATTTTATTTTCTACATCTACTACTGTATTTTACCTCGTAGGTTTATATCATAGATATCATTTGAAGTTGAAGCCCTCTAAAACAATTGATAAAAATGAAATAGAAAAAATTAAATTCATTTCTTTATTTAATGAAAATAGCATGTACTCTAATAGTAATATTGAACCAGAATTATACATTTATGAAAATTACAAAAAGGCTCAAAATGATATTGAAAATGAGAATGAGAAAAAATGGAAATCCAGGTCTATTGTGTACTATATTGAAAAATTCGGTAATATAATAATGAACTACAATTTTTATAGATCCGCATTTGCGTACTATTGTGATAGAACAGTTCCTTATAATATATTGAACTTTTGCGCTATGAGATACGTAAGAATTTACAAGTGTAGAGATTGGTTTTTAGATACAAACGAAATACCACATAACGTTAAGAATGAGTTTAATGAAATGAAAATAAAAGAAGAAATGAATGAAAAAGAAGAAAAAAGGAAAAAATTCAAAAATAAAATAAATATTGATGTAAAATCAGATGTTTTTTTAAAGAAAAGAAAATTAACGCACAATATAGAATCACAAAAAGATTTATCGCATAACGTTATTTTTAAAAAAGAGGAAAAACAACAGAGATTTATAAATAATTTTGTGTTTCTTGGAAAAATAAATAATTATTCTATTTTACAGGATATTCCGAAAAAAAAACACTTACCTCTTCGCATAGATACAAATATAAACTATGAATCAAATAGTGATATTGATAGCAATGACAGCAACATAAAAAGTGACAACGAATCTAAAATTTCTGACAATTACCAATATATTGAATTCAAAAAAATGAGAGACTTGAATAATCGTTCTTTTGTAGAAAAATTTAAGGATATGATTTATTAGGTTTTATTTTGTTTTTCTTTCCAATTTATGAAACCAATTGTTTTTTCAAAACTAAATAGCGAACCTAAATGTTCTTTTGCAATCAAATATGCTTTTTTTTCTTTTTCGCTCATACTCTTGACATAGTTATTTTGTTCTGATTCTTGTCCAACTTTCATTGTTTCTTTTATTTCCATAATATTAATTTTTAATTATTATTATGATTATGATTTATTCAATTTTATCTTTATCGAATTTATCAGTATGGATTTCTGTAATAAGAAAGATGCGATATTGCTGAATTACCGTTGAAGTTTGCAGGAAGTATTGCTAGTTGTTGTGTTATTATGTCATTCGTAGAAATATCTTCCATGAGATATGCTGGATCATCTCCATTAACCCAGTGTATTGTGTAAGCACTTCCATTTATAGTTAATGAATTAGCGTAACAGTTACTGAAATTTGTAGATTCCGCTTTTTGGAAAACAGTAAATATATGACTATTATTGGATAAATCACTTACATTTGTCATATTGTATGTATATGGACCTGCATTTGAATTTGTAGAGTAAAAGTTATTGCTTCTAGTAAAGTCAAATGTATTGTTACTAACTTCAACCATATTTTGAGAGATTCTTGTGAATACGGATTCACCACTAAACACAGAACGACCACTTCCACTTGTAGTAATGTTACCGGTCATATTGAAATTACCAGACACATCCAATTCTACTGTTGGGGTTTTTGTATGTATTCCTACAAATCCTTCGTCGTAGTAAATATGAACTTGACTATTATCTTGGGATCCGTAACGTTCCCATGTACTTGGTCCTGTGAGTCCGGTCATACCTGTTGGACCATGATATCCTGCTAGTGCTAAATTTGTATTAGCATCCCAATTGGCTAATCTTCCTGATATATTCTTAATTGTAATATCATTATCTATTTTATCTGTTACTAAGAAGTAGCCATTATTTTCGATAATTATATATGCATTTTCACTTAAATGTATTGAATTGTCGGTTTGACTTATTTGTACTGTAATACTTGTATTTGTAACAAAGTTGGATACCTCTGTCAAAATTTTTCCTGTAATTATAGGACCAGGCGGACCAGTACTTCCACTATAACCGGTCGCTCCTGTGAATCCAGTTGCTCCTGTGAATCCAGTTGCTCCAGACATTCCTGTCATACCAGTCGCTCCTGTGAATCCAGTTGCTCCTGTGAATCCTGTTGCTCCTGTGAATCCTGTTGCTCCAGACATTCCTGTCATACCAGTCGCTCCTGTGAATCCAGTTGCTCCTGACATTCCTGTCATACCAGTCGGTCCTGTGAATCCAATCGCTCCGGTTGCTCCTGTGAATCCAGTTGCTCCTGACATTCCTGTCATACCAGTCGCTCCTGTGAATCCGGTTGCTCCAGACATTCCTGTCATACCAGTCATACCTGTAGGACCGCTCGCTCCTGTTGCTCCTGTGAATCCGGTTGCTCCAGACATTCCTGTCATACCAGTCATGCCTGTAGGTCCGCTTGCTCCAATTCCGGTTGCTCCTGTGAATCCGGTTGCTCCTGACATTCCTGTCATACCAGTCGCTCCTGTGAATCCTGTTGCTCCTGACATTCCTGTCATACCAGTCATACCTGTAGGTCCGCTCGCTCCTGTTGCTCCTGTGAATCCAGTTGCTCCAGACATTCCTGTCATACCAGTCCTGCCTGTAGGTCCGCTTGCTCCAATTCCGGTTGCTCCTGTGAATCCAGTTGCTCCAGACATTCCTGTCATACCAGTCGCTCCTGTGAATCCTGTTACTCCAGACATTCCTGTCATACCAGTCGCTCCTGTGAATCCGGTTGCTCCTGTTGCTCCTGTGAATCCTGTTGCTCCAGACATTCCTGTCATACCAGTCGCTCCTGTGAATCCGGTTGCTCCAGACATTCCTGTCATACCAGTCATACCTGTATGACCAGTCGCTCCTGTTGCTCCTGTGAATCCAGTTGCTCCAGACATTCCTGTCATACCAGTCATTCCAGTTGCTCCTGTGAATCCGGTTGCTCCGGTCATTCCGGTTGCTCCTGTTGCTCCTGTGAATCCAGTTGATCCAGACATTCCTGTGATACCAGTCATTCCGGTTGCTCCTGTGAATCCGGTTGCTCCGGTCATTCCGGTTGCTCCTGTGAATCCAGTTGCTCCTGTGAATCCTGTCATACCAGTCATTCCAGTTGCTCCTGTGAATCCGGTTGCTCCGGTCATTCCGGTTGCTCCGGTCATCCCTGTATTACCTCTCGGACCAGCAAGAATTACGTTGGTATTGTCAGCCCAACTTGCTTCTTGTTCGGTAGTATTCATTATTGTTACTTTACGTGTTATAGTGTTATTGCTAACAACTGTAAAATATCCATTATTTTCAATAAATATATTCGCATTTTTACTCATATATTCCAAATTAGTTGAACTTATATCAACTGTTACCGAACTACCAACCTGAAGCGCCGTAGCTTCCTTTATAAGACCTGAAACTACTATTCCGTTGTTTCCTTGAATTCCTTGGTCTCCTTTGGTTCCTTGATCTCCTTTGATTCCTTTATCTCCGTATCCTTTGCTTCCTTTGTATCCTTTGTATCCTTTTTCTCCTTTTGCACCAACTGTTCCAGCTATTCCTTGGTCTCCTTTGGTTCCTTGAACTCCTTGAATTCCTTTGATTCCTTGAATTCCTTTGATTCCTTGAAGTCCATTGGTTCCTTGATCTCCTTTGGTTCCTTGATCTCCTTTGGTTCCTTGATCTCCTTGAATTCCTTGGTCTCCTTTGGTTCCTGAAATTCCTTGAATTCCTTTGGTTCCTTGAATTCCTTGATCTCCTTTGGTTCCTTGAAGTCCTTGATCTCCTTTGGTTCCATTTTGTCCTTTTTGTCCTTGACTTCCTTGACTTCCTTTACTTCCTGTGGTTCCTGTAATTCCTTTCTGTCCTTGATCTCCTTTGGTTCCTTGAATTCCTTGGTCTCCTTTGGTTCCTTGATCTCCTTTGGTTCCTGAAAGTCCTTGGTTTCCTTTGGTTCCTTGATCTCCTTGACTTCCTTGGTCTCCTTTGGTT
>Ga0206130_10003790_pt1 | contig 19281 bp, 18 predicted proteins | sample Helgoland_Spring_9_FD_148637 | JGI IMG/M metagenome (GOLD analysis project Ga0206130, IMG submission 148637) | Pelagic subsurface seawater microbial communities from Kabeltonne, Helgoland, North Sea - Helgoland_Spring_Bloom_20160512_1 | ecosystem: Environmental > Aquatic > Marine > Epipelagic ... | reverse complement strand
CGGTGCAACATCTTTGGCTACTGGTGGTGGAGTTGTTAATATTGCTTCTACTGGATTAATGACCACAGTAAAAGGTACATTAAATGTAGATGAAGCGGTCACATTAGATACTACTTTAGATGTTGTAGGAACAATAACTGCCTCGACTCTTAATGCCGACGGTGATACTGCTGCCGGAGCTGCTGCTGCTATAGGTTATACTGCGGTTGAAGGTATAATTATAACTGGTCAAGGATCAACTAATGATGTCACAATTAAAAATGATGCTGATGCAGATGTTTTAACTATTGCTACAGGAACAACAAATGTCGATGTTGTAGGATCACTAACTTCCTCGACTCTTAATGTCGACGGCGATACTGCTGCTGGAGCTGCTGCTGCTATAGGTTATACTGCGGCTGAAGGTATAATTATAACTGGTCAAGGATCAACCAATGATGTCACAATTAAAAATGATGCTGACGCAGATGTTTTAACTATTGCTACAGGAACAACAAATGTCGATGTTGTAGGATCACTAACTTCCTCGACTCTTAATGTCGACGGAGATACTGCTGCTGGAGCTGCTGCTGCTATAGGTTATACTGCGGCTGAAGGTATAATTATAACTGGTCAGGGATCAACCAATGATGTCACAATTAAAAATGATGCTGACGCAGATGTTTTAACTATTGCTACAGGAACAACAAATGTCGATGTTGTAGGATCACTAACTGCCTCAACACTTAATGTCGACGGCGATACTGCTGCTGGAGCTACCGCTGCTATCGGTTATGCAGCGGCCGATGGTATAGTTATAACTGGTCAAGGTTCGACCAACGATGTCACAATTAAAAATGATGCTGATCAAAATGTATTAGTAGTTCCTACAGGTACACAAAATGTAGAACTCGCAGCAGATTTGACTGTAGCTGGCACCTTTTCTCCAGCTCTTACATCAGTTTCAGGAAATTTTTCTGTTGGCGATAATTTAACACTAGGAAGTGACGAAGCTATAATTAATTTAGGAGAACATAGTGAAGTTAAATTAATACATGTCGCAGATCAAGGCGTACAATTAGATGCTACTTCTAATGCTACAAATGGAACTAAAGAAGTTCTTGAAATAAAACATCAAACAAGCGGCACACCAGCAGCAGGTATTGGCTCTGATGTTATATTTACTGTTGAAACCGCAGCCAATAACCACGAAAAAGGAATGAAATTATCAGCTATTGCGGCTGATGTTTCAGATACTGCGGAAGACTTTGATTTTGTAGTTAGTTTAATGGAATCGGGAGCTGCTGCCGCTCAAAGATTAAAAGTTGATAGTGCGGGTGTCTTATCTGTCGGTAAGGGCGGAACTACTGCTGGAACAATCGTCTCAAATGGAGATAATGATCTTGTGCTACAAACCGGAAATAGTACTACAGGAGGTATCACTATTACAGATGGTGCCGATGGAAACATTGCCTTAGCTACAAATGGTAGCGGAAGTGTTGTTCCGGGATCAGATGATGGTGCTGCATTAGGAAGTGCCAATTTAAATTGGTCTGATTTATTTTTAGCAGATGCCGCTGTAATTAATCTTGGCGATGATCAAGATGTCAAATTAACACATGTCGCAGATCAAGGCGTACAATTAGATGCTACTTCTAATGCTACAAATGGAACTAAAGAAGTTCTTGAAATAAAACATCAAACAAGCGGCACACCAGCAGCAGGCATTGGCTCTGATGTTGTATTTACTGTTGAAACCGCAGCCAATAACCACGAAAAAGGAATGAAATTATCAGCAGTTGCTGCTGATGTTTCAGATACTGCGGAAGACTTTGATTTTGTAGTTAGTTTAATGGAATCAGGAGCTGCTGCCGCTCAAAGATTAAAAGTTGATAGTGCGGGTGTCTTATCTGTTGGTAAAGGCGGAACTACTGCCGGAACAATCGCCTCAAATGGAGATAATGATTTAGTTCTACAAACCGGAAATAGTACTACAGGAAGTATCACTATTACAGATGGTGCCGATGGAAACATTGCCTTAGCTACAAATGGTAGCGGAAGTGTTGTTCCGGGATCAGATGATGGTGCAGCATTAGGAAGTGCCAATTTAAATTGGTCTGATTTATTTTTAGCAGATGCCGCTGTAATTAATCTTGGTGATGATCAAGATGTCAAATTAATACATGTCGCAGATCAAGGCGTACAATTAGATGCTACTTCTAATGCTACAAATGGAACTAAAGAAGTTCTTGAAATAAAACATCAAACAAGCGGCACACCAGCAGCAGGTATTGGCTCTGATGTTGTATTTACTGTTGAAACCGCAAATGACAACCACGAAAAAGGAATGAAATTATCAGCTATTGCGGCTGATGTTTCAGATACTGCGGAAGACTTTGATTTTGTAGTTAGTTTAATGGAATCAGGAGCTACTGCCGCTCAAAGATTAAAAGTTGATAGTGCGGGTGTCTTATCTGTTGGTAAGGGCGGAACTACTGCTGGAACAATCGCCTCAAATGGAGATAATGACCTAGTGCTACAAACAGGAAATAGTACTACAGGAAGTATCACTATTACAGATGGTGCCAATGGAAACATTGCCTTATCTCCAAATGGTACTGGAAATGTGACAGTTCCTGAATTATTACTCAATTCAAGAGTCTGCCATAAATGTGTACAGTTTACCGATGCTGATATTGCAGTAGATGGCAGTGACCCAGCTTTCACAGATAATGATGTTTTAATACGTCTGGGAGCATTGTCAGTCTCTGGATTAGCCAGTGCGACCCATATTATGGTTAAAAATGTTTATGTACATGTTACCGGGGCCACAGGAGAAACTCATGTAGGTAATTTACAATTAGGTACGGCGAGCGACGATTCGGCGAATGCTGGGTGCACCGCCGTACCTAAAATTATGGGTGCGGGATCGAGAACCGGAGCTACTGATATAGACCTAAACGTAACCGGAATTACTGGATCAATTGGTAGACCTAGTGCTATAGCTATAGGTAATAAAGAATTATATTTATGTACAACTACAGCAATTTCTGCCGACCGGGGAAGTTCTTTGGGTGTAAAGGTGATTGTAGAATATGATTTAATTAAATTTGCTTAGGTTGGTATTTAATTATAGATTATGCCTAAACACTTAATTTATCATTACTAACAATTATATTCTTAAAAAAAAATAATTTACTTTATTTAAATTAAAATGTTAATTTAAATAAAACAAATTTAATACCTTAAACTTTCTTAACATTAGAAGCACTTATCCCTTCCAATCCTAGAGAAAAATCATCATATATAGTTCCTACTAATTTAATTTCACTTGGTAAATAAGCTCCTCTTTTTATTGCTATTTCAACTAATTTTTTCATATTATTCAACCCATTCAGTGTAATTGGTGGGTATGTTTTTGTTTCAGCTGGTTCCGGAGTTTTTTCTCTATCTTCCTGATCCGTTTCTTCGATATTCATAGTTAAATTTTCTTCGGACATGTATATAAAAACACAATTTTTTTATTTTAATAATATTACGAATAATATTTAAATAATAAAATTTAATTAAGATTATGAAATATGATCTTAAGGATTTATCTTTTATCATAGCTTTAAGAATTAAAGACAATGAAAGATTGAATAATATTAATATTACGGTTAATTATCTATTAAAAAATTTTAATACAAATATTATAATAGTTGAGGCTTCAGATCTAAGCTGTAAATCGCAATTTGAGTTTGATATTGAAGCTATTACACACGTATTTATCAAAGATGAAAATCCTACATTTAATAGATCTAAGTACTTTAATATTGGCTTAACGCATGTAATCACCCCAGTTTTAGTGCTTTATGATTGCGATATATTATTACCAATTGAATCTTACATATTAGGTAGAAACAAAATCCTGGAAGGTTTTGATATGTTTTTACCATTTAGTGATTTATTCTATAATATCAATTATGAAAATAAAAAATTAATTAATGAAACTTTAGACCTTAATACAATAAAAATTAATGAATACGATAGACCCGGATGCGGAGGAGCATGTTTTATGAACGCAGAGATATATAAATATTTAGGAGGGGATGATGAAAATATAGCGGGGTGGGGTCCAGATGATATTGATAGAATATATTGTATGAAAAAATTTGGCTTAAAAATCAGTAATTTAGACATTCATCATTATGAAGATGATTTAATTGATCTTGATAATCAAAAGCTTCGAAGATTTGGATTTTTTTCTAAATTAGAAACCAAATTTCCTATGTATCATTTATCTCATCCCATACAATCGCAGAAGAAAGAAACAAACATTAATAATTGGAAATTTTTTTATAAAAAAATAAAATTGCCATCAGAAAAGTTTAATTATTATCACTATTTAAAGTCAAAATTTAAATCTCAAGATGGTATCAATTACGATAATTTTATTCTTTATAAAAATTGGTTATCAGAATATAAAGTTAGAAAAAATATAAAATTTAATTAAGAACATTTCTTAAACACCATTTTTTATTCATTCTCGGAATGTATCTTGGATCAAAGGGATATTTGCAGACTGTGCTTCCAATTTCAGTTTGTGGTAAATTTGCCTTATTTCTATCTCCATATACTCGTTCCACATCAGGATCCATAATATGATTCCCTTTGTTGCATACCAAATTTTCGGTGTTTATTTGGTTGAAAGACACTAACACCGAAATATATATTAGAGTGGTTGCCATAATTGATATAAAGCATGAATATCCTTTTTGAATTAGAATCTTATATAAATTTGATAACACAACAAATGTTATTAAATTTAGAATAATAAATATATTTGAGTTCATATATATATTAATATAAAAAAAAGACAGATTATTTATCTATAGTTATTTTTGGGGCAAAAATATTCCCGACACCCTTTATGTATCTTTGTCCTATTTCAGATGGTTTACGATTTCCAACATTTGTAGATTGTACATTGTTGGCATTGTCCCAATCTTTATTCCAACGCATGTTTTTATCAAAATTATCCTCCCAATTATCTTGCCCATGAGCATCCGATTGTTCATTCCAAGAGTTATTCCATTCGCTTGGTTTTTTTCCAGGAGACTTGACACCCATCATATTTGTTATTAAACCAATTAAGTCAGATTGTCCGTCATTGTTAGTGTTTATAGATAATAAAAAGTTTAATATTTCTTTAAGTTTACTGAAATCAAAACCTCCCAACTTATTATTAGCTTGATTTTTATTATTGTCATTGATGTCATTCATCAAGTCATTTATTATTGGTTTAATATTAACTAAAGGGTTAATGTTATTATCAACTTCATCCTGGAGAGGAGGAGCGTATCCTTCTTCATAAGCATCCAGGTTTCCGTTGTTTGATGGATTAATTTTAAAAGGATCTCCTCCTACATCTACAATATCCGGTGCTCCCATAATGCGTTTGCCTTTGATAATTATGTAAATTGGGTGCTGTTGTTTACAGTTGCTTAAATATTCAGCGTTTTCTTTTATAAGCCTTGGATCAGATTGACAAAAATCCTTACCATATTTGCGTTTAGATTCATTTGGACTCCACCATATGGTAGGAGCCGATGTTATTTTTACTATGGCAACTAAACTTCCTTTTTGGAAAAATATATCTTGAATATTAGCATTTTTCAGTTCAAATCTTTTATTTTTAACAATTTCATTTATTATTTGACTTTTTACATCATCTTGCTGACCGCTCATAATTGTGTCTACATCTTTAGAATCTAAATTTTTAAATATCCATCTAAGGTAGTAAGTGTCTGATTTTTTAGTTAGGATATTGTTGATTTCTTCGGAATTGATATTTTCAGAATTAACGTTCATTGGTTCATTCTCTGATGAATTGTTTCCTAGATTAACATTCATAGGATCATTCTCGGATGAATTGAATACTGAATTGTTTCCTGAATTAGATATATTAGCAGGTTCAGGAAGAGATTCAGAATTAGATTGATTATTTCTCATAAAATCTTCTCCTTCAACATCTAGACCCTCAGATAGGGTATACTGTGCTTGTATTAATTGTCTATTTTTGTTTGTTATCTCATTTTCAAGTTCTTTAATACTTTTTAATGTTTCAAGCTCCTGCTGTTGACCTATAAGATCAGTAGGAGAATTTTGATTTGCTACATTTTGAGTTGAAATGCTAGATTTTATTTGATTCATTCTATCATTCACTTGGCTAAGGCTTGTTAGACCTAAATTATTAAGCTTATTAGAGATATCATTCGTAATGTTATTTACATTGTTTTTCATGGTATTAATCTCTTCTGACTGAACATTTTGTCCTAAATCATTACTCCATTTTTTAGAAGTGTTATTTTTTAAACCAGAAGAAATCTTAGGGCATAAGCCGCAGGTTTTTATGCAGACATTCATTATTGGAGTAGCGCTACATTCTGGATCTCCTTTCTTAAAATTTACACACATTTCCGGTTTCGTATCAAAACAAATGGATGAATCCACACCATTGTTGTTTTCATTCATAGTTCTTTCTTGTTTTATTTTTTTAATAGTAGCTTTTTCACTACTTGTTAAATTATTGCTATTTTCTCTTTCAAGTAATTTATCTTCTAATTTTTTTCTTTCCTCTGGAGAAACATCGCTCGGTATGACATTTCTTATTCCATCAAGATCCATAATTTGTACTTTACATTTTCCATCAGGACATCTAGCAGCAGCATAATCTCTTGTAGCTTTTTCTACTAAATTACCTAAATTTTTAGATAAATTATCTGGGTCTCTAAATGATTCTAAGTTAGATTGATTTCCGAGAGTGTAATACATAACAACAATTGTGACACACAGCAATACAATAATTAAAACTATAGTTTTATAATCTAAATTATTAAACAGCGAAGCAATATTTATACTCATATATTGATATAATAGAAAAAAAAAATGATAATATCTTTTTAAGATAGTTTAATTAATCAATTTTACTAATTTTTATATTTATTGAATCTAAAATTGTGATGACTAAATCATCATTTTTATAATCATTTAGGTATTTAATTTCTTTTATACCTGATGCTGCTAAAATTTTTGTACAATTAATACAAGGGTAATGTGTAACATATGCTGTTGCTCCTACAGATGAAGATAAATTTGCTGCGCAGTATGATATAGCATTTTGTTCAGCATGTACTGTCGCTTGTTCGTGATTGTCTCTAACTATACTTGTATGTGGCGCAGAAGGTAGAAATCCATTATACCCAGTACTTATTATTCTATTATCTTTTACTAATACGCATCCTACTTTGAGTCTATTACATGATGATCTAGAAGCGGTTAGTAAAGCTAAAGAAATAAAATATTGATCCCAATCTACTCTGTGTTTCCAATTGCTAGTTACCTTTTCAATATCCCTAACATGACTCATTGATTAATTATATAAGCAGGTGTTTAAGTGTTAAATTGTATTAATGAGTTTTTTTGCAGAAATCAACTTTTCTTTATAAGTTATAAATAACTGTCTTTTTTCAGTTTGTTCATTTTCTTCATAAAGCAAATTATAAAATTCTTTGTGTTGTATTTTTTCAAATAATTCAGGTCTTAATTTATTTTCTACGTTTTTTATGAGATATAGCATAATTGATTTAGGAATTATGTGTTGTATAATTTTTTTAATACATGAAAAATATGATTCAAGTACCTTTTTAATTATATCACTATTAATATTTGGTGTAATATTAGAAAATAATTGTTTTAAATTGTCTTTAAAGTCAGAATCGTCAGTCCAAATATAGTTTTTTTCCATATCAATTATTTCTTTAATTTTTTTTCTGGAATCATTTTCGCAATTTGTTATGGACTTTTTGATGATATCTTTAAGCTCATTTTTTACTTTAGGAAATCTTTCCATTTGTTCGGTCTCAAGTAATTTATCTGTTAATGCTATTAATATACTTGAAATATCTATAATACATTTTATACATGGATCAGATAATTTATTGAATGGATTATTGTTTTTATCAAGTAAACAATTTTCCAATACCTCAATAGGAGGTAATGGAAAAGACATATGATTACCTTCGCAATTTTTAATAATCTCTTTAATGTATGTGTCGGAGCAAATTTTTTCACTAAAAGCTTCTACATTATGGATGCTATTTCTAAATTTAATGAATACATCTTTAATAAGTCTTCCCGAATTAATATCCGATCCTCTATAATTAATAGATTCTGAGAATTTTGTACATAATTTATTGACAATGACATTAAGCATAGATATTTTACATTCAGTACTTTCTGGCAATGGATCACCTAAATTTAATAATTTTTCTTCTACTATATTCTGTTGCTTAGTAATTTCTTCCATTATAGGGCAGATGTGTATTTTTATATTTTCAACGAGTATATTTGTTAAAACCTTTCCAATATTAGAAATTCCTAAATTATTAGATATTTTTTTAGAACTATAAATTGGATGACTATTAAAATATTCCATTTCTTTAGCAAACCCTTCTTGTATTGTTAATTCTTTAATTTCCCTATTTGTTCTATTTCTTACAGCATAGTATCCATAATGTAATTCAAGATCTTTTGATACATTATTTGTAATATAATCTAAAACATTAGTGCCTTGATTCATTAAATCTAATTTAGTCAATACTCCTATTGTCCTTTCAAATTTAGTATCAATATCCTTAATTAAATCTAAGGCTATATCCGCTTCTAAATCTTCTCTGGCAGGCATGACACAAAGAATAACCGATCTTTCTGATTTAATGTACTTTGATATCATTTTTCTTATTTGTATTTTTATGTCGCTTGGTTGTCCTTTATCAGTACATGCTACCATTGTTAACCCTGGTAAATCTATTAAATTAATATTAGGAACATGAGGAGAGAATATTTTAAGACATATTTCCTTATCACTTACTCCCATCATATCTCCCGCAAAATTATTAGTTTGGTATTTAATTTGTTTTCTAATTATTTCTATTTCTTCTTTAGTTGGATTTGGATTGGTAAGTTTAATTTTTTTTACAACGGACCATTGAGAATTATCATAGTTGCCAAATTCGGCATACATTTCTTTATCGGTTTGAATAAGTTGTAGATTTAATGGTGTACGAGTGACCATCGATGAACCTGTTGGTAAAATATCCATCGAAATAAGACCATTTAGCACAGAACTTTTACCTGAACTTTGTGATCCCACAACAACAATTGTAGGAGTGCTTATATTGCTTCCATTTTTAAAGGGAATATTATTTAAAATTCCGTGCAGTGTACTACCTATTTTTAATATTTCTGAATCACCTATGGCATTATGCACATCATTTGAATTCCAATATGTTAAAAGTGAGTTAATCATATATAATTATATTATAAAATAAAGTCATTAATTTTATATACTTTTTTTAATAATTCAAATAGTCTTTCATATATCTAAATAATTTAATTAAATTTTATTTTTATATTAGATGTCAATATATTAAATAAAATATTATCAAGTATATTTTTAGGAGCCTTAGTATTTTTGTTAGTCACTTTGAGAAAATTTAACACAAATATTATATTGTTTCTATGCATTTTTTTTATAAACTTATTAAGCTCATTATTGTTTTTTTTTTTTAATATTTTTTTTAGTCTAAGTATAAGTTCCTTTTTTGAATTAACAAGACTTTTTCTACAAGGAGGAAAATAAAATGTGATAGGTTTAATTTTTTTTGTTCTATTATTTTTTTTTGCTATATTTTTTAATTTTGATTTTTTTTCTTTTGGGGGTTTGCTAATTTCAAATACTGACTTGAGACTATTTTGAGAAATATTCGGATTATTAGTTTTTATTTTATCTGAGTTCATTATAGGTATTGTTTCATTGGAAGAATTAATGACTTCTGAAGATTTTGATTCTTTTTCTATATTTTTATTTTCAGATACTTTTATTTCATCATGGTCTTTATTAATATCAATAGTATTTATTGGATCTTTATTTTTTACTGAAACTTCGCATTCTTTATCACAAGATTTTTCTAAATTAGCATCTAAATTAGCCTTTATAAATGGAAAATCATCATCATTTCTTTCATATCTTTTAATCATTTTTCTGCTTAAAATTCTCTTAATTTCCTCCTTTGATGATAAAATATCCTTATAGGTCTTCTTCTTTATTTTTTTTTTGGGAGTTTTATTTTTTATTTTTATTATTTTTATTCTTTTCATATCTGTATTATTGAAAGAAAATTTTAAAAAAAAAAAATCTTCAAGTTAAATAATTCATTAATAGATTAATATTAATTTTATTTAAATATTTTGTTATTATAATGTCTATGAATCAAAAAATTAAATGTAAATATTGTGGTATTTCATTTGATAAAGATAGCATAAGGGAACACGAAGATAGTTGTGCATATATTCCAACTTTCAAAGACTACCAGAATCTTATACCTTGTGAAATATGTAATGAATTTATTAGTTTTGATGATTATAGTAATCATATTAGTACATGTAGCTTGACACCTAGGAATATTAATTTCAATGCCAATTTAAATACAAATTTAGATATGATTAATAATTTGATTAATGTAATGTATCCAAATATTAATCATATTCCAGCAAATGTTAACAACGATGAATTAGTTAATGAAGATTATAGTGAAAGTAATACATATGATAATGAAGAAGAAAATGAAGAAAATGAAGACAACGAAGAAAATGAAGACAACGAAGAAAATGAAGAAAATGATTATCTAGGAAATACTAGCGAAAATTATGAATCAGACAATGAACAAAATAACCCATTAGTAAATAGTAGTGCGCATGCTGAAACTTTAAACCAAAATGCTGAAGACGATGAAATGAGTCAAACTGAGATTAACAGTCAACTTTCTAATATAAATTATAGTATTGATTATTTAACTGATATCAATAACATATTAACTGATTTAATCAATACATACAATCTTCCTCTACCGGCTAATAACGATGAATATGATGAACTTATTAATCTTCAAGAGACTATAGGTACTATTGAAGTAGGAATTGACGTTGAAGAAGTTTCAGTGGTTAAGGATGGTGAAATAAAATGTCCTATTTGTTTTGAAGAAACTACTAAATTTAGAGAAACCACGTGTAAACACCAATTTTGCGCAGAATGTTTAAAAAATTGGCTTAAGTCAAGCAAAAAATGTCCTATATGTATGACTTTTTTAGGGTAAATATTAATTAATAAATGACATATCTTTTAAATGTTAAAGAAAATAAAAAAAAATATGTGTATAATTTAAATGCAGTCAGAAACAGATCAACGTTTAAACAATGTTAATTTAGATTTTTATATGAATTCTAAAAATAAAAAAAGAGATTGTAAAGGTTTAAGATATAGAGCTAAACCATATACTCCCCAAGAAATTATCAATTTAAATGGCGACGATAAATATAAATCAAGTTGTAAAAGTGTAGAACAATTTCAAAATTATCCACAATCTGTATCAGAAGAAAATCAGATGTCTGACTTTGTAAACAGTGAAATTCCCGATTACAAATTTAATACAAGTTTAGTAGTAGAAACAGAAAGTCCTAAAGAATCTTATTTATATGAATACAAGATTAATGGTAAAGATGAATATTATAGAAGTGGTGAAAAGATTCCCCCGTTTGGACAAATAATTGAAGGTGACCAAAATCAAAAAAATTCTCAAATGTTTTTAGATTTAAAAAGTGGGAAGGAGTATTATTATAACGCTTTCAATGATAGTTTAGTGGGTTATGAATATCCGGAAACTACACCGGAACAAATAGAGGAAAGACTTAATCGTATAGAGTCGGTGGCAAAGACTCATAGAGATTTTATAGAGTCATCAAACGGAAGTGTCAAACTAAAAAATATTGGTGATATTAGAAGAAAATTAACACTTTTATCGGATAATCAAATTAAAGATGATGTTAAAGCCAAAGAAGAGTATAATAATAAATTAAAAGAACTTGAAAAGTCTTTTGATAATAAAATAAAAGCTTTAGAGGAAACAGAAAAAAATAAAGATGTAGAAAAAATATTAATTGATAGAAATAAACTTTTAGAAGAATCTAAAGCATTAGCTAATCAAAAAAATATACTTGAAGAACAACATTCTGATGAAATAGCAGAATTAAGTTCTAAAGTATCAGAATTAGAAGAAAATAAAAAAAAAATGTTGGATAATACAACTAAAATCGTTGGGTTCTATAAAAATAAAGAGAAATTAAATAATACAGTGAATAAAGAAATTATTAATAACATTGATGAAACAGTTGATAAAACTTTTAAAACTTTAACTGAAAATCAAATATTAAATAATGATTTTTTAAAAGAGAAAGAAACTCTAATAAATATTGATCAAGAAGATAATACAGATAAGAATGAGAATATTGAAAATGTTAAACCAAATATATATAATATGTTATTTTTTGATAAAATAACACATTTATTGGAAAGTATTATAGATAAATTCGATGATACAAAAATTTTATATTATGTTTTAATATTTGTCTTAATATTCACTATAAGTTATTATTTGGTAAAATTTTTAAATAGAAGCGACGGATCTTCAGTTTCTGCTTAATTTAATTAATTTGTATAGTAGAATATAATTAAAATATTTTATATATATAATGAGTGAAGAAGAAATGAATCTTTACGATCCAAATAATATGTATAAATTATTATCTAAAAATACTTGTTATGATAATTCTAAAGACTGTAATGTTAATGCTCCTTATTCATATTTGGAATTATACAAAACCAATCCAGCTACTAATGCTCCTTATACTCCTCGGGAGAGAGATGAGAAAATTAAACAATATAAAAATAGTTGTTCGGGAAAAGGAGATGTAATAAAATGCTGCGATCCATCAGATACAAATCTACCTTATCTTGATAAATATATTGAACAAGATCTAAAAAACAAATATCCTTATGTAAAATTAAATAGAGAGAAGAATCAGCTTAAATCAATAAGTATTTGTAAGGAAAATTGCCCAAGTACATACACAAAAGCTTCTCCATATGTTTTTTGTAAGTTATTGAAAGATTCAAAAAAAAATAATATTAGTGATGAGGTATCAGATTTAGTACCAGATTGTACAATGCAGGCATGCAATATGAATACTAATTATTTTGTACCATCATCCTACGGACAGAGATATAATTTTTATCAGGATTTACAGATTTATAATGCTATAAAGATCGATGATGTACAATTTTTAAAAAAAATCATAGGAGATGATTATAATAGGATATTAACTAATAGTCATAAAAATAATACAATATTTCATCAATCTATAATTGAACAAGCTAATAAATGTATAACATTTCTTCTAAGTACAAAACTTGATCTAAGCGTAAAAAACAAAGATGGAAATACATATCTTCATCTAGCATCCATGATTGATTCTCCAGCAATAACTTATTTTCTAATTAAAAGAGGTGCAGATGTTTTTGCTAAAAATATAGTTGGTGATACACCTCTTCATTCTGCTATCATTTCAGGAAAAATGTATTGTATACCCATACTACTTAATAATGGAGCCAGTATTGTTGAAACAAATAATTACGGAGACATACCTCTGCATACAGCAATTAAATGTCAAAATAAAAATTTAAAAATAGTAAGACTTTTAGTTGACTATGGCTCAGATATAAACACCCAAGATAAAAAAGGAAATACACTGCTTAAATCTCTATTTAAGCAAAAAAAAACAGATTTAAATGAACAAATCAGAACATATTTACAAAAATTATATTATGATGTAAATAAAAATGACTATGCTAATTTTGTAAAACAATATCCTGAGGTTTCTCCATATGAGGTTATAGCTGAAGATGACGAAGATATTAATGAAGAAAATGTGACAGTAGAAATTGAATATGATAAAGCTGTAATAGATAAAAATTCTTATCATAAAAAAAAAACATTACCTGTAAAAAAGTTGGCTTTACTAGAAGGATTTGAAAATGAGTATGAAAATAAATACGATTTTAACTATTATGGTTGTATCATTGTTGTAATTCTTGTAATTGGAATTTTAATCAAATTAAAATATTATAAATAGACATTTAATAAAATAAATGTTAAATAATTTTGTAATTTTCAAAACTATTTAATATTTCTAATAGATATTTTATCATTCATCAACTGAAGAGCCTGCTTCATTAGAATATTAGGAATAATAATCAGTATCATCTTCTGAAGTATAGTCTGTTTCGCAATCTTCTAAGTCTGATACACTATCCGATTCATATACAACATGATCATTGATTATATCCAAATCATAATCAGTTTCTTCTTCATCTAAATATTTTTTCTCTGTGTCGTAAAACCTACCAGAATCATATCCTCCATCATATCTATATATTCCCTCCAATGAAATTCTGATTTAATAGTTTTAAAGGTGATATAAAATTGATATATTTAGAATGACCCCAATTTCCAATATTAGACTTTTTATATACACTATAAGAGAGTGTCATATAAATAATTTCATTTGGTAGAGGGGTATTCGTTGAAGATAGTAAAATAAATTATGATACTGAATTTCATTACATAAACATATTCTATCTCCATATCTTATAGTTTTTCTCGAAAACTTATTTTCTAAAGGCTGATTGCATACTTTTTCGACAATTGACGACATTTTATACCTTAAATGTATTTACTTATGTTCATTTTTTTATGATAATATATTTAGAAAATATACTTTAAGTCTAATTAAAATATTACATTTATATATATGGCATTTGAACTTTTTTTTTTAGCAGGATTAGGATGTCTCTTTTTTTTCTGGTGGAATCAATCTTTACGTAATAATAGAACATTACAATTAACTTATCAGCCTATTAATGCAAACTCTAATGAATCTCTACCGAAATATGAAGATATAGATCCAAATGTATCTTTAAATGATCAAAATGTATCTTTAAATGATCAAAATGTATTTCAAACTGATCAAAATGTATCTAGAACTGATCAAATTGCTCCTATAACTGAACAAAATTCCGAATTAATTGATCATCCACCTAATTATAATTCTTTAGATCGGAGAAATTCAATTTAATTTTGATATTTTATTGATTATACTTGATGTAGAAATACCTTCACCATAATCCAATCTTATAAATTTATCCATATTTATTGGTACATTGTAATAAATTTTATATTTTTCATGTTCTTCTTTGCTATGAGCATGAAATACATAATCTATATTATGTTTATTGATAAAATCTTTTTTAATAGGTATTTGATTTTCGTCTACTAAAAAACATTTATCTACATATTTACATTCACTAATAAGAAAGAGTCTATCCTCTTCATTTAATATTGGTATTCTTTTATATGGTTTACAATATTCATCAGTGCAGACACCTACTATTAGATAATCACAATATTCTTTACATTTTTTTAAAAATTTTATATGATTGGAATGGAATAAATCTCCAACAATATCAGCATATCCTATTTTTTTCTTTATAATAAACATTATATTTATGTAATATATTATTTAATAAAAAATATTATATAATTAATGAAAAAATTATTATTAACAATTTCAATTGGAGATAGGCCATGGTTCAAGGAAATAAAATATTTTATGACTATCTATTGTAAAAAATATAATTTAGATTTTAAGGTTTTAGATGGTAATTTTGTAAGCGATATAGATTCTAGATTAAAAAAGTTGGAAATTAAGAATTTTTTTCAAGATTATGATAGAATTTTATATTTAGATGATACGTGTATCATAAGTCCTGATTGCCCTAATTTATTTGATATTGTACCTTTTGATAAAATTGGTGTTGTTTTAGAAAAACTTCCTTATTATAATAAATTTAATACGCTGAAAGAGTCTTTGACCCATTATAATCAAGATTGTAAAAATATATCAGAACAGAACCACGTATGGTTTAATTCAGGAGTGATATTAGCATCTAAAATACATAAATCCTTATTTGAATATCCTCAAAAGAATGTTAAAAGAATAGGACACTTTATTGATCAACCCATATTCAATTCTAACAGATATAAATATAATTTAAATTTTGTAGATTTAGGATTAAGATATAATTATTTAGGTACACGTATTAGCGAACAAATACCTTACAATATAAAAAATTTAGATAATATTTATATATATCATGTCACTCGCGCTTGGACAAATGGAAAAAGAAAAAGGAAAATTAATGAAATCATAAACATTTTGAAAAAAAGTTTCAATTTATAAGTAAATAAAATTTGATTTTTATTATTATCTAATAATAGTAGATGTGTGGTATATTTGATATACATGTTAAAAGATTAGTTTGATGTTAAAGACATTGTAAAATATTTAAGATTATTACAACATCGTGGTAAAGATAGCTATTGTATTACTTATAAGGATATTAAAACTAATAAAACTGTGTCCTTAAAATTTCAAGGAAATGTGAAGGATATTGATGTATTTGATAAATCAGATATTATATTAGGACATGTAAGATATACAACTTCGGGATTTAACGATGATTTAAATGTGATCCAATCTATAACAAAAGATAATGTAATTTTAGCACATAACGGGAATATACCTAATATATTAACCCATGACACTAAATATATGATAAATTATTTAACAAAAACGAAAAAACAGTTGAGAATATTATATTATTAAAAATAAAGAAATTATTGTTATTGATGATACTATAGTTAGAGGAACCGTAATTAAAAATATACACATAAGAATACCTAGTCCACCTGTAGTAGATATTTGTCAATTAGGTATAAATATAAGAACTAAAGAAGAATTATTAAACTTTGTACCTAATGAAATATATGTATAGTTAATTATTTTGACAAATCCATTTTATATTTTTCAATGAAATGTAATTTTTTAACATCAATGTCGTGAGAATTCCTGTATAATATACAAGGTCCTTCAAGTTGTATGTAATCCTTCTCTGTTTTAAATAAAGAAAATAGAGGCTTCCTAATATGATATGAATTTTTGTTTGGGATTAAAGCACATATGAATTCATCAGGATCGATTACTATAGAATTGCCTTCATTTATTTCCACTTTTTTATAATTGGGTAATAGCGACCATATAAACCCAAAGCCTTTCCCATTTTTGTCAGCTCTAACAGTTCTCACATCAGCTTTACTAATAAGGCCTCTTAGGTTGTATTGAAAGTCAAAATCTATATTTCCTGTTATAGCAATTATTTTTTTACTATCCTTAAATATCATACAGGAATCTTTATCATCTAATCTATGAGTTACAACTGATTCTCTTTTTGTTTCTTTATTTAATTTATCAAATGTACCTATAAGAAAATCATCATCTCTTGTAGCTTTATATGTTGGCAACACGGCTTCTTCTCCCATACGCTTTAATTGAATCATCTCTCCATATTGCGCTTTTTTAGCACCTTTCAAACCCGAACTTCTGCAATATACAGATAAATTTAATCCTAATACTATTTGATTTGGTTTTAAATTAACTTTAATTTCATCCCCCTCATATGAAGTAGTAATTTCAGTTGTCATACTATTATAAAGATTTGCTTCATCTTTGTCTTCAGATTTGGAAAAAAGACCAGCTCCTTTCTTTTTCTTTGTTCTTTTTATATTCATATAATATTACATTATAAAATAGTTATTAATATTTCCATTAATTTAACTCCTATCTAAAATTTAATATTTTAAATATTGTAATCCTTCATAAAAATATTTATTAATATAGTCATATGTAATCCATGAATATCCTTTTGTTCCCCATTTGTCGCCCCAACTATTTTTGAATATAAATCCGCCTTGAAATTTAACATTTTTATCATTGTTAATAAATAGTACCTTTTCGTGATATCCATAAATTAATATTGAATGAGCTTGATTTTCAATATCATTTTTTTGACTATCGGATACTACATGATTAATTATATCAAAATTACTTGAATTTTTAATAGACCAAATATCATAATTATAAAATGAATTAAATTTCAATTTAATAACGACTGTTATTGGTCCACTTTTTAAAAGATGTACAATTATATCGGACGGCATTTGATTCGCATTAGGATTCATTCTATAAAAATATCTAAATTTGCCTCTTATTTTTATATTTTTCTTTTTTTTTTGAATTTTTTTATCTAAATCATTTGGATAATTAGTGTTTGAATTTATGTATTTTAATTCTTTCTCGTAAATCATGCCATATTTGTATATAGCTTCCAAACCTCTCCACAATAGTGTAGGTTTCATTTTACCTATTTTTTTTTTATTCCATGTAAAATCGGTCATTTTTGATGTTTTTTTTTCCTCCTTTTTAATCCAATAAAAAAGATATTCAGCAGAATAATTATCAATTTCGTGATTTACATTTTGGATCATTTCAATCAATGAAAAAGCTACACAAGTTGGCTTAAGGTATTGATTTCTACTCTTTGTGGTCCATAAATTTATAACTTCTCTTTTTTTTGTAGATGGGTTATCTCCTAAAAAACACCATACAGGAAATGAACCTAAACTATTTTCAATTTGTCTTTTAGATTTACTAATAGGAAGTATATTTTTTGTTTTAAAATCTGACTTTTTAAAATTATTAAATGTTTTGAATTCTAAAAAACCTTTGTTATCATTTTCTATAATATTACTTAAATTCCAATCCCAATTAATATCATCTATCATTTTTAAATCTAAATCAACTAAATATATTTCATTACTGCTAACCTTTATTCTATTAAATTCGTACACTTGATCATATAGATGATCCCATATTTCAATTGACTTAAAATTTTCAATATTTTTGTTTAAAAACAATAATACAATTAACAATAATGTTAAATATTTTATCATAAAATTAAAAAATAAAAAAAAAATGAATTACAAATTAATTTCTTCAACGCCTTCTAATAAATCAATATCACCAAATAAATCATCTGAATCTAATTTATCTTTTGACGATTCTAAATTAACTATACCAATTTCTTTATCTAAATTATTAAAATCTATTTCGTTATCAAGATTATCTAATTTTATTTCGTTATCAAGATTATCTAATTTTATTTCGTTATCAAAATTATCTAATTTTATTTCGTTATCAAAATTATCTAATTTTATTTCGTTATCAAGATTATCTAATTTTATTTCGTTATCAAAATTATCTAATTTTATTTCGTTATCAAGATTATCTAATTTTATTTCGTTATCAAGATTATCTAATTTTATTTCGTTATCAAGATTATCTAATTTTATTTCGTTATCAAGATTATCTAATTTTATTTCGTTATCAAGATTATCTAATTTTATTTCG
>Ga0206130_10003787_pt1 | contig 19291 bp, 26 predicted proteins | sample Helgoland_Spring_9_FD_148637 | JGI IMG/M metagenome (GOLD analysis project Ga0206130, IMG submission 148637) | Pelagic subsurface seawater microbial communities from Kabeltonne, Helgoland, North Sea - Helgoland_Spring_Bloom_20160512_1 | ecosystem: Environmental > Aquatic > Marine > Epipelagic ... | reverse complement strand
GCCACCATACTTTGTCGCCAATTTTTAGTGTATTACTCATCATTAGCAGTTTTTCGCTTCGAAAGCAGTTAGTACATCCATTAGCTTAGTGATGTCGTTAGGGTATAGCTCGCAATTAGACGACTCCATTTCGTAGTACGCTTGGTTAGGGTACTTGTATACTTCGTCGGCCCAGCTGGCTTTGTAGTACAACTCCATATGTATTGGGTGCATTGTTTTCGTTTTAACACGCTTGTTAATCGGCCACATAGTAATGTTACCTGGGTTTTTGTTTTCAACCGCGTTGTTGAAGTGCTTTACGGCATTCATTCTATAACGCTCGCGGACAGCGTGCGACACCCGTACATAGCCGGTATCTGGATACACCGCAGCTAAGCGGCCGTTTTTCAATTGGAAGTGTAATGCCCCCTGTTTTGTGATGTGGTAAAGTTTCATAGTAGTTATTTTAAATTCAATTATATTATCGATCCGCTATCGTATTACTTTTGTAATCCCATTTGCATTTCGTGGTCCGCTATCAAGTCATTAATATCGGTGAACGATAACTCACATTCGTGCTCTTCGCTAGAACAGTCGTCCTCGCACTCCATCTCCGCCAAAGCAAAGTGGCGCATAACATCGTTCCGTAGTTCCGGGTACTTCTCAATTACCTCACGGCAATAGGTGTATAATTCTGTTAAATTCATAATCCTTCGTATTCGTTTTTATTTAGTTCTCTAACAACGCTAAGGTTTAGCCCACTAGCTTTTTGGTGTGCTTGCTCCAAACTCGAAGCGTAGACAACGAAAGACTCGTCACCATAGGCACATAAATATAACTTATCCACGGTAGTCCCATAGCTTAGTGTGAGAGAAAGTTTTACCCTTCATACTTACACCCTTCTGGCGTGTAGGTTGCTTCCACTCTTTGTAAGTAGTGCCACCACAAAACCCGAATTCATCAGTTGCTTCGGCATGTCTCTCAGCCATTCGCTGGTTGCGCAACTCTTCGCAGCGCTTAATGTATAATTGCATTTCAGTCATAGTGTTTTTGTTTTCTTGTTACACATATATTATCGATCCCCATTCGTATAGGTTTTGTAAAACAAAAGTATAAACTTCATTTACTTAAAAAAAAAGAAAGAGAGGTATTACATCACCTTTGTCTATCAGTAAACCAATTTTAATAAGTAAAACCTATCAAAAAAAGTGGTAACGGAACACCGAAATACCTAATTTAAAAAAGTGTGACGTTAGCCTATTAAGTAATATATAGTAGCAGGCTATTGTCCTACTTTTCCGTAGGGCCAGAGTACCCGTGTATAGCACTAAAAAACCTTCATGTAGGTTGGAGTCTACTCTTCCGATGTTATCTCAGCATCAGGCCGGTGTATAGCAGCAAAAGGGAAGTTTACTTCCTCATTTCCGCTAATTCAAGGTGTCTCTCAAGTTTAGCTAAGATGGGTTGCATACCGTCGTTAGCCATAGCTTGGGTGCTTATACTGATGTATAGCAACCTCAGCTGGTCAGTTGTTAGATCAATGTTGTGTCTCATAGTTCGTGTAGTAAGTAGGTTGTTACTTGGTCAGGTTGTTGGATAGTCAGTGTGCTGTCAGTTACATCGAGCACATGTGAGTAGTCAATGGTTTCAGTTTGGATGAGTTCACCAAATGGACCGAGAGCTTCGTAGAAGTAGATGCTGTCAGATGTCAGCTTGATGTCAGTGCGGATGAATGCGTGTGAAGCCCATACGTCGATCGTAGAATCACTTTCAGCTATAACATGTGTTACATTGTAAAGGTTGTAGTTTGGAGCGCATGACGCAAGTGCAATAGCCGCAGCAGTGTATTTTATTAGTTTCATATTGTAAGTTTAATATATTATCGTTTGTTGTTCGTAGTATCTTTGTGAGTAGCAACCGCACCGCCTACCACGATGCTCGTTGCAGTTAGCAGTAGTATAGCAACCATTATTCAGTTGCATCTACTACTTCAACAATCGCCTCAGACGCTAGCACATTTTTAGGTGCATTAGTACTTTGAGACCAGTAGCCACGTTTCGCCCAGCAAGGAAGTATGCTTAGCTTTGGTAGCATTACTTTCAACGCTTCATCGTGGTTGTAAGTTATTGTTTGACCTTTGTTGTTAGTGAAGGTAATCACTTGGTTACGGCCTTCCCATGATTTGCGCACTACAAAGTTCTTGCGCTCGATTGGTGGAAAGATTTCCGCTTTTTGTTCGTTGCTCATGTTAGCAATCGCTTGAGTTAATAATTCTGATTTAGTCATAGTATTTGTTTTTATTAGTTACATTTATATTATCGTGTGTGGGTCGTATTATCTTTGTAAGGAATACTTTCTTACTTCAAACAACTCTTCTTTAGTTAATTCTTTAAGTGGCTTGTTGTATAGCAACTTTGAGTTGAAGATTAGTCTTGAGGTCCAAATGTGGGCCGTGTTAATTACTGTGTTGTTAATTTCAAATTCTTGAGCCATGTTATATTCTTTATTTGTTACACTTATATTATCGAACGTTCTTCGTATTACTCTTGTATGTATAGCAAGTTGAAGATTTTAATGAATTCAGTTGCTACCTCGTCGTCAATTTCATTTTTGCCAATTGCAGACAAATCATTGTATAGCACTCGGTACATGTCATGTGCTACTTGGTCTTTTCTAAAGTTTAGGTAGTCTTGGAAGTTAATTGGAGTTTTCATATATTCTCTTTTTGTTACACTTATATTATCGAATGCACATCGTATTATGTTTGTAAATAGGTGATGAGTGTATTACCCTAGGTGTTTAAATGCTATACGCGTTGCTATACATCAGGGCTGCGACAGGCGCCACGTACAGCTGTGCTGGTGGTAACTTATCCTGTCGTCTTAGTGCTCCCCTAGCAGAACAGACTCGTCAGCCTGTGTCTGTGTACTTGGTGCGGCGTCCACCTAATTACGAGCCCGATTGTGGTTGTTACTCAGTATCTGATTCATACATCGCATCCTCTTCAAGGTCCATCATTTGATCCAAGAAGATCAGTAGGTTGTCAGAGTTCTTTGGTTGAGTCGCAGACACTAAAAGGTAAAGGTCTTGAAGTAGTGAGTAGTTTGAGTCTTTCATGTTATTTCTTTTTAGTTACATTTATATTATCAGAGAGGGTTCGTGGTAGTCTTGTAGGTTAGACATGCTCGTTACGGTAATCATACCACCACTCATCAATGATTAGTTGAGCTTCAGCTGACAGCCACTGCGTACCTTTGTCAGGGTTCTGGCGCATTGCGATTTCGAATGCTTCGTGCTCGTGCGTCTTGATGTAGTCTCTCTTTGTCATGTTAATCTCTTTTGGTTACATTTATATTATCGAACACCCATCGTGTTAAGTCTGTAATGCTGTACACAGGACTGCACAGGACGACACACAGGAGACAGGATACAGGACCAGGATGAACAGCAACCAGGACAGGAACAGGTCAGATGACAGCGCTGTGAACAGGCGACAGGACCAGACAGCGGGAACACCAGAGACCAGACAGATACAGCTACAGATATAATGCTGTACACAGCCAGACAACCAGACCAGATAACAGGACCGTGACCAGATACAGATACAGCTACAGCCAGATACAGGACTGAGTGAGCCAGGCACAGGCACAGGCACAGGCACAGATACAGATACAGCAGGACCGGATGACAGAACATCTAAGGACCGTGCCAGGATACACAGCAGACAGCAACAGATAACAGGACCAGGAACAGACAACAGCACCAGGTAAAACCCCAAACATCTGACAGGAACAGCAACACAGTTAGTTAGTAGACAGCTACAGCAACAACAGGAACCAGGAAACCTGGACCGTGAAACAGAAACACAGGCGGGGACTGGCCAAAAGAAACAGCTTTCCCAATTGGGGGATTCGTTTGTATGTAAGTATGCTACTCTTTACCCCAATATATCTAACAACATTTTTTCCATACCTCAATATATCTAACAAAAATATCCCACATTCGTGACAGACGGGCGTGAAAAATAAAAAAAATTCCCGAGCAACGCGAAAAGGAGTAAAATTTGAAAAAATTTTTCCTTCGGAATAAGTTTCGTTCTAAAAGCGTGACGATAGGGTGTTATATTAAATAGTAGTAGGCTATTGTCTCGCTTCTTAGTAACCTAGTATACCGCGTAATCATACAATGTATGATTTAATACATCGTTATGGCACAAAGATTATCGCCACAAGCGCGTCGTGATAAGGCGGCACGTGACAAGGCTTACGCAATGACCCCTGACAGGAGAGAAAAGAAGGCGGATTCGCAGCGTAGGAGACGTAAAGCGGGTGATAGTGCTAATGGTAAGGACTGGGACCACAAAGATGGGCGTTGGGAATCGCCAGCACAGAACCGCGGTAACGATGGTGAAGGCACTAAGAAGGAAGGTAAAGCAAATTATAAAGTTTAATGGCTAGGATAAGCAGGTATCCACAGGATGAAAACCTTGATGGCACGGACAAACTCATTGGTACTGATGAGGAAGGGCTAGCAACAAAGACTTTTTCGCTAACATCGATATTTGATGAGATGCGTGTGACGCCGACGCCTTATGTTACGATGCAATCGCCCGGTGGCGCGAACTATATTCTTAGTGTAAGCGATTTTGGGCAGCTTATAGTGCTACCTGGAGTGCCAAATCCGCCTGTAATCACTGGTTTACCTGTTATAACGGGTAATGTGTCTGTTGCGAGCACGTTAACGGTCACTGCAGCGCCTTTTACTGGTATTCCCGTGGCATATTCTTCCTTGCAATGGCAGCGTTTGCCTGCAGAGGGGGTTTGGGAGAACATAGATGGGGCTACATCGACCACATACACTGTTGTAATTGAAGATTTAGGGGCACGTTTCCGCGTTCGGCAAACAGCGACGAATGTTGTAGGTACCGTATCTGTAAATAGCTTAGAAACCGCGGTCGTTGAGGGCAATCCTATACAACTTATATACATCGATCCTATGATTGCGCGTATGGACGTGGCGGAAGGTACAGATGAACTGCTAGTTGCTCTTACGGCACTGCAAAATACACCAATAGCATGAGTAACGCCCTAGAAGCAGCAAGTTTAATAATGGTGCCTAGCGGCTATGAAAACGGCACGCTAGCGAGTGTAAAGCCAAACGACGGTACAGGGGACTTTACCTTCAGTAGAGGCAGCAATTTAAGTGCTACGAGGGTAGGGCCTAACGGCTATATAGAGAGGGGGTATGAGAACTTGTTGTTGCAGAGTAATTCGTTTCTTACGACTTGGACACAAGTAAGCATATTACTACCTACAAGCGGACAAGCGGGATACGATGGTTCTACTGATGCTTGGTATTTTGAAAAGACAGGGGCATTTGGTCGTTTACAACAATCAATATCTACATCTGGCGTAAGAACACTTTCAGTTTACTTGAAGGCTAAAGATTCATCTTGGGTAAGCGTTGAAGCATCAGGTACAAATACATCAAGACAATACTTTGATTTAACTAACATCTCAAAAGGCTCATCTAATAATATTATATCTTCATCTATTGAAGATGCAGGAGATGGTTGGAGAAAATGTTCCATAACATATGAAGGCACAAAAACTTTTGTATTTATTTTTATTGCTGAAGGAAATGGTCAAATAGCTGGAACATCAGGAAGTCTCTACATCCAAGATGCAATGCTCAATCAAGGATTAGTAGCCTATCCCTATATAGAGACTACTACCGCTCCTGTAGCAGGCGGTATCTTGGAGGATATGCCAAGAATAAGTTATCACGACCCATCATCTGAAAATGGTTTAAGTGACCGCGGGCATATATTGTTAGAGCCGAGCAGAACCAATTTAGCCATAAATGAATATGGATTTAGTGTGTTTTCTGGCGCTTCAATATCATCAGCAGATGTTACAAATCCATTTGGGGATAATACTGATGTGCTTGAAGTTTCTTATAGCTCTTTTGGCGGGTTTAGACTAAACCAAAATGTTCAAGTAAATGTGGGTGTTACATATTGTATGGGACACTTTATGAAGTTTAACAACTCTGAAATTACGATATCAGCATCAGGTGCAGCAGGCTCTACGTTGTCGGCAAATGGCTCTTTTTCTTTTGATGGTTTAGGAAACCCAAGTAAAACAGGAGATGTTTACTTCATTAAGTATCCAAATGGTTGGTATTACGTATATGGGCTAACAACCGGTTTGTTGAACGGTAGCACAAAAGTTAATTGGATGTCAAGTGCAGGCAGCATATTAGTCTGCAAGAGTCAATACGAAACAAATTCTGGTGGAACCTCTATAACCTATCCTACTTCGTATATACCTACCTACGGGGTAAGTCAAACGAGGTTGCAAGATTCGTGTAATGTTTCAGGTCTTGCTCAATCCTTTCCATTTACTGCCTATATAGAAATAGATGTATTTAGCACAAGCGTATACAATCAATTCCAATTCCGTCAAGACGCATCCAATCATGTATTAAGATTAGGGAACACAATCAGGGTAGGTACGGCAGCATTAAGTAATACAAACACACTTGGTTCAAATAAATTCGCATTAAGTGTAGACGCATTTGGTAATTTTGAATTATTTAAAAACAGCACATCTTTAGGAACTGGTACAATAACTCAAATTATAGATGAAATAAGAAGTGATGCTGCAGGATATGAGGTAAAAGAAATTATACTCTTCCCAACTGCCCTATCCGATGAAGAGTGTATACAATTAACCACTGTGTAATACAGGTAATAATATAGTATGGCTAGAATAACGTCTTACCCCAGTGACACTACCCCAGAAGGGACTGACTTACTGCTAGGTAATGGTTCCGCTCCAGGCGAGACAAAGGTATTCACACTAAGTAACGTAGCTGTATGGATGAACGAGTCCGGTAATGTAAATATTATCGGGCAGAGTAACTTTAAGTATTCATACGAACTGGGAAGCATTGGTGTTATTAGCGTACCTGGAGCTACCGATAGCGTTAACTTTTCCGCTGTATCTGAACTGCTAGTAAGTAACAGAGCCTCTGGCAGCAGGAGCATCGTAGAATACTTTACAGCTAATGTATTAGGCACCGTAACTATTGGGCAGCTTGACACGCCTGATGAGTACGGTATATTTACATTGGCATCATTTGTGCCTCACCCGACTTTTGCTAACTACCATGTAGCTACCTTAAGCTTCCAGAAGGGTAACGGTACACTTAAAGAAGATAAATCGTACGGTATTGCCACAACTAGCGCACAGGGTGGCGGTGGTGGGGCGCAGCAGACGTACGGTATTATATCTGAAAACGGATCAGTATTTGAAATTGCTGTAACAAACGACGGTGATTTAATCGTTATACCAGAGGGTTCAACAGAGCCTGTGATTACTTCTCCACCTGTTATTGTAGGCACAGAGAAGGTATGGTACACTTTAGGCGCTATCGCTGGTGGTGTAACTGGTTCACCGACACCTATTAGGTCTTGGCAGTGGCAGAGAAGCCCTAATGGACTTACATGGGCAAACATTGATGGTGCAATAGCTGCAACATATACAATAGTAGCCGCAGATGCTGGGCAGCGTCTTAGGGTACAACAAATAGAGACTAACGTATTAGATTCTGTAACTTCTTCTAGCGATCCAACTGGTGTGATTGCTGCAAGTGTGTTCTCGGATACTATATACCAGGATATCGCTCCAGTAACTTGGGGACAACTAACAGTACAAACTTGGGATTAACATGGGTACATCATTAAGCGGGTTAACGCCTGCAACTACATTTGACGGATTATTAAAGGTTGGGGACAATGACCCGTTGACCGCAAACTTAAAGGCTATCTCTACGGGTGATGGTACGGATACCATTTTGCAGTTAAGTAATAGTGCTTTGCAGATTGGGGGTGCTACTACTTTTTTAAATCAAGAAACCATATTTCAAAACGCAAGCGACTTATCATCAACCGCCTTGCGTATAAAATTAAAACCATATTCTGCACACGATAACGCTGCCACAAATATTGAATCTTACAATGATGATAATAGATGGCTTGTTGTTAAGCGAGACACAACAGATGTTTTAAAATTTAGTGGTAGCCGCATAGGGGTTTATACAACTGCTGCCGCAAACACAAGATTCCACATCAAAGGCAGCGGAGCGACCTCTGCGACTACCTCGCTATTGGTGCAGAATAGTGCGGGGAGTGATTACCTAAAAGTAACGGACGATGGTAATGTGCAGTTAGGGTCAAGTATAAGTGTGAAATCAACGGAAATTATTGCATACCATTCACTTGGTCTAAAAACATTTATAGGCGGTGGTGTTTATGAATCGGGTTTAATAGTAACTGGTAATGGTCAACCTTCTAAAGTCGGCATCGGAGAAATCACCCCAACGGCTAAACTACACGTCAAGGGTTCGGGGAATGATAACACGACCACATCGTTGTTGGTGCAGAATAGTGATGGGGCACAATTATTTAAAGTAAGTGATTTTGGTTATTCAGAATTTAATCAGAATGCAACATTTTATAGTAATATTTATATATCTGGTAGCATTATAGGTGCTGCTGCAACAAAAATAGGAATAGGCGGCTCCATACCCGCCTCAACACAAGCATACATCAAAGGAAGCGGAGCCACCTCTGCAACAACCGCCTTGCTCGTTCAAAATAGTGCGGGGACGGATATGCTCCGTATTATGGATGGTGGTGCTGATAAAGTATTAAGAACATCATCCGCTCAAATAGGTTCGTTAGAATTCGCTGGGGCTAATATCGGTAGAGGCGGTGGAAATCCTATAACCTTTGCTGGAACCAACCAAATCGGTATAGGTGTTTCTACACCCACATCTAAACTGCATATACAAGGCTCGGGCAACGACGCTACAACGACTGCATTGCTTGTGCAGAATTCGGATGGGGCGGATATGCTGAAGGTTCTTGATAATGGGCAGATATCCGCATCAGGAGATAGACTGACTATTGGGGATAGCGCAGATGTTACATTAAGAATTTTAGCGAGTGGTAATGCCGCAGCGGGAAACAACTACATTCAACCTCTTGGCACTCCAGCAAACCAAAGAGTCGTTGTAACGGGCAATAGTGTGGCAACTATAAAAGCCGTTGATTTAGATGCCTCTAATGTTTATATAGGCCACGGAATCAATCAAACGGCAGCAACGGGTACTTTGTCTATCAAAGGCTCTGGAGCCACCTCTGCTACCACTGCACTACTCGTGCAGAATAGTGATGGTACGGATATGTTAAGCGTAAAAGATGACTTGTCAGTAGTATTTAATTCTACTATCACATCAGCATCAAGTACATTAAGGTTTGATGTAGGTGGTGTGGGCACTATTAGAATGAATTCCGATAAAGTAGCAATCGGCGGAAACACAACTCCAACCGCAAGACTCCACGTCAAAGGTACTGGAGCCACCTCCACCACCACCGCACTACTCGTTGAGAATTCAGCGGGGACGGAAGCCCTTAAGGTTCGTGATGATGGTAAAATATTTTTTAACGGCCTTAATCTTGTTATAGAGGGTAAGCAAATATATAATGCTAATACAACAAATGGGTTTTTAAAACTAAACTCTAATAGACTTGAATATAGTGATAGCAGCACAAGTGGATTAGATAGTAGCGCAGCCCTAACCGTTACATCTACCACAAGAGGCTTCCTACCTCCACGAATGACAGACGCGGAAAGAGACGCTATAGCCACTCCAGCGGCGGGGTTAATGATATACGATACCAGTAACAACCAAATGAATTATTGGAACGGCAGCACGTGGATTGCATTTTAAAATATAATTAATGGCTAGAATAAGCACATATGCGATAGACGGTACACCCGTTTCTTCAGATAAGCTAATAGGTACGGACGATTCCGGGGTGGCAACTAAGAACTACCCCCTGGGTACTGTAGCGGCGTGGCTAAAAGAGTCGGGGGCTACAGCTATACTGGGGCAAAACAACTTTATATTCCAGACTGAAGTTGATCCGCAGGTGGGTAGGCTGCCGGGTACTTTTAGTTTACCTGTTGTTGGTGGCGACGGTACACCTTTTAGCGATATAACTACATTAAAATTTAGTATCACCTCCTCCGCGGGGCAATATGTAGTTGATTACATCGCTTCAACGGTAGGTAGCAAGGTTATTTTAGGTCAATTAGACGATTTAAATGCTTTTGGCGTGTATGCGCTGGAGTCTTTTACGCAAGACCCGGAAACACCAACCTTTTACAATGCAGTATTGTCTTTAGCATCAGGAAACGGAAGCTTAATTAGCGCAAAGTCTTATGGTTTTGCTACATACAGTAGCTCAGCTACCAGTGGAGGCACCTGGGGTGGTATTACCGGAACTATTACTAATCAAACAGATTTAGTTGATTATATAGATGCTGAGATAGCAGCTATACCTACTCCGGCTACACCGACATTGCAATCTGTCACCGACGCTGGGGCAATTACAACCAACGATATAACAACGGGAAGTGTAACTTCCAACGGCAACTTTTTAATTACCGGTAACGATAGTACTGTGCAATTAAGGGGCTCTAGCGTTGACTTTAATATACAAACGACTGCCGCTGACAATGTCGCCCGGATAGCAACAACAACTGGTGGAAGCGCAAGGTTGGATTTATACAACCATATATCAGGTTTTAACGGCGCTTTAGAGTTTAGAGCAACATCTTGGGAAAATGATGCTTTAGTTATTAGCGGCGGCACGCCCAACGCCACTAAGTTCTTAGTATCCAGAGACCCAAATGCAGCGACACTACAGGTAACAGGAGAATCCTATTTTACAGGCAACGTCGGTATTGGGACCACAGCGCCAACCGCGTCGATGCACGTTTACTCTACAACAGGTATTCTTTCTGAATCTCCGAGCAATGCGTCAATTAAAATAAAGCGTAATGATAATCCTGGGTACTCCGCTTTATTAAATTACTTTACAGGTAATTCAATAAAATGGGTTGCGGGTCTTTCTGATTCAGGAGACTTTACCGGTTCAACCGGAAATGAATATTTTATTGGGCCGATTAAAACAACACCTTATCTATTGATAGATTCAGGTGGAAATGTAGCCATCGGTAAAGAAACGGCAAATTTCTTGCTTGACGTAGGCGACGGAGTCAATAATACTTTTATTACAAAAATAAATCCAAACGGTAATATTTATATAGGTAGTTCTGATAATACAAGATTTGGATTTGCAGGAGGTCAAGTTAACCTTGGTTTTGCCACAGGTGGTGACAATAACAACGTACCCCTTGCACTTGGCACATTCAGTAATGCACAGCCACTAATCTTAGGTACAGATAACTTAGAGCGTGTCAGAATAGACGGACCAACAGGCAACGTCGGTATTGGTACAACCGCACCAGCGGCTAAACTACACGTAGAAGGCACTTCTATGTTCGTCGGTCAAGGCACTTGGCCGATGACAATGGAAAATAACGTAGCAAGTGGCAATGCAGAAATGGGCTTGTGGACGGTTACCGATGCTTACGCACAGTCTGAAGCATTTTCTTTGGTCGCTACACCTCAACCTAATGTTAGTAGCCGACCTATTTGGTATTTTCAAGCAGCGGGTAATGGTTGGCGAGATATGACCCTTCAAAGATATGGGGGTAGAGTAGGTATAAGAACTTTAGAGCCTTCTGCTAATCTTACCGTTCAAGGTAGTGGCACAACAACTGATAAGACTTTTTCAGCACAAGATTCAAATGCCTCTGAGTTATTTACAATCTTAGATAACGGCAACGTTGGGATCGGGACTACAGCGCCAACACAAAAATTAGATGTCAGCGGGACAATTAAGGTGAATACATGGGGTCATCAAATCGCTCTTTACGGGGGCGACGGTAGCACGTTAGTAGGTCGTTTATCATATACAGGCACAACTCTTCGTATTCAAGGAAACGATGGTATTAGATTTGAAGATACTAATGGCAGCAATATACACGGGGTTATCACCGATGCTGGCAATTTCGGTATTGGCACAACAGCACCTTCTTCAACCTTGCACGTTGCAGGCACTATCCAGCAAACAGTAGATGCAGCCGCCAACCAATACCCGATACAGTTGTACAACGACCACGCAGGCACAGATTATTACCTGCTAAGACAAAGGGTAGTAGACACTGGAAGCAAGGTTAGAACAGGACTTGGGATTACAGGTGTTCCTGACGCCGCGTTTGTGTTAGGTTCGCAAACCGACCAAATTATTAAATTCGAAAGCTTTGGCTCTATTGTCAATGTAGCAACCATTAGTGCTACAAGTACAATGAAAATTAATGCCACTGAGATTAGAACAGGAAATACTTCTCAATCCTCCGGTGCGCATTTTAATGTAACGGGCACCAACTCTTCTTCTAATGCTGTCCTTGGATTGCAGCAAGGGGCAAGCGCCTCTAATCTAATGATAGACATTAGAAACAGTAATGGTACATCTACAATGGGACTTACCTCAGAGGGCGGATTCTACTTTAGGGACACTAACGTGATCGGGAGATATACGTTTGACCACGACTATTTACCATCCACTGTAGATGGATTAACCACGGGCTTTGAGTTTAGAACAGAAAACGCAAGTGGCGTGCTTACACCATTCGGGTATATTGATGTAACAAACGACGATAAAACGCTCCAGCAGAGTTCGATGCGTTTTAGTGTGGGTCAGTCTACCCCAGCGGAGATAATGCGCCTGCAGAGCGATGGCAATGTCGGTATCGGGACTACAGCACCCGCACACGTGCTGCATATAAATAAAGATAATCCATACATTCAGATTCAAGACTCGTCTGCTCCCACAAGAGGGGATATGAGTGCTGGAATTATAATGAAGGATTCTACAGGTGCTCAGTCATTCCAAATAACTCAATCTAATTCTGTTGATGTAAGTATTAGAGCAAATGCAGGAGATTTATCATTGGGTACTTTTGTGGGTACAGTAATAAAATTAGACGGAAGCAACGTCGGCGTCGGGACCACGGCACCAAATTCAAAAGTACACATAAGCGGCACCGCAATGCAGCAGCTTCGTATGGAAACCGCAGGTGGACCTAGTTCTTCTGGTGATACAAGTGGTAGAATCGGTGATATGGCTTACGATGATGATTTCTTTTATATTAAAACTGCAAACGGCTGGGGCCGTGTGCAACTTGACTTCGGGTTCTAACAACTAAATAAATAAATATGAACACTTACACTTGGGATTGCAACACGGTAGATGTATATCCAACTTATGACGAATTAACTGACGTAGTATACAATGTACACTGGCGTTTAACAGGAACAGATGCTACAGACACTTACAACGCGACTGTAATTGGTACAGAAATGCTATCTGTTGAAACTATTCAGCCAGAGGGATTCATCCCTGTAACTGAATTAACTAACGCACAGGTTACATCTTGGGTTGAGGAGCAAATGGGTGCAGAGCGCGTAGCGGAACTTAAAGCTTCTGTTGACAGCCAAATCGCTAATTTGATCACGCCTACAAGCATTACCATGCACATTGGCCCGGAAAATGAGTAAACTACTAAATATGCTTACCGGCGGTAGCGCCTCTTTGATTGACAAAGCGGTGGATATTGCAGATAAGTTTATCGAAACACCCGAAGAAAAGAAAGCTTTTATAGAAAAGGCTTACGAGCAAGAGGTAGAGGACCGTCGTGCTGCGCGCGATATGGGGAAGAATAAGACTACGCCGGATGTACTTACATACATTACATTAGTTATCGCGTTAGGATTGGCCGTAGCTATCTTTACAGACCTCCTGGACTGGGAAACATTGACAGAAGTACAGAAAGGATTGATAACTACATTCAGTGGTTTCTTCTTACGCACACTCGGCGATGTTTACGGCTATTGGTTCGGCTCTTCTATGGGTTCAAGTGATAAAACCAAAGACTTAACTAAGCTCATGCGCAAGTAATTATAGAATAATAGGTATAAAACAAAAAACTAAATAAAAACAAAATGGCACTAGAAACATTAAACAAAGATTCAAAAGTCGCGGTATACAACAGCGGCGTTGATTTAACAGACAAAACCGCGGCTCCAAAATCGCAAGGCGTAGCAGCTGAGGCTTTAAATTTTGTAAAAATTGTTGCAACAGCACCAACTACAGGTAAAGCAGGAGAAGTGTTTTATAACACAGGCGACAGCAAACTGTACATAGCTACAGCTGACAACACATTTGCAAGATCCCCGAATGCATTCGCTTAATAATTAATAACAACCACAAATTAAAACCAAATGACTTTTTATTACCGTACTACCACTACAACAAGTGGTAACCAACAAGTATCCGAAGAAACCAAAGCCTTTTGGCAGCACGCCTCGGATAAAAAGAACTGGAGAATAGTTCAATTACCCAACGGCTACTTCCAAACAGAATTGCAATGGGAAAATAAGTGGAACGACGTAACTCGCCGGGAAACAGTAGAGGGAGCCGAAGCGGCAATAGACACTTCAGTGCAACACTACCAAAACAAGCTTGAATTTATACAAGGACCTAAGGTCGTTAAAACGTTTGAGTAAGTAACAATCTAATTTAATTTAATCTAATGCAATACAACAACCCTAGCGAGATCGTAAAAGACCTCACGTTTGGCGATACAGCCAACGAAAAAATTATGTCCGGCGTCGAAAAGTTAACAAACGCAGTGAAGTCCACTTTGGGAGCTTCAGGTAAATGCGTTATATACGAAGACGCAATGGGCCGGCCGGTCATTACAAAAGATGGTGTAACCGTAGCGGAAAGCGTAGTCTTACATGACCCGGTCGAAAACATTGGTGCAACCTTAATTAAGGAAGCAGCAGCAAACACTGTGCGTGAAGCGGGTGACGGAACCACAACGGCTACCGTCCTCGCTCATGCCATTTTAAAAGAGCTTAATAAACACAAGGATGAAGAGCAAATTAGAAGCATTAAAGCAAGCATTCAAGACTGTACTGAAGAAATTATGGTTTATCTTGACAATGCCGCTATTCCGGTTGCAGATCAAATGCTACAGCAAGTTGCTTACATTAGCTGTAACAACGATAAAGAGCTTGGAGACAAGATTGGCGAAGCTTTCAGCAAGGTTGGACAAGATGGCGTCGTTCTGATGGAAGAGTCCGATACAAATGAAACTTACGTTGATTTTGTTGAGGGCACACAATTTGATTCAGGGCTTAAGTCACCGCATCTTATTACGAATAGAGACAAGGGTATTGCTGAACTTGATAATCCGTTAGTGCTTATTGTAGCATCGGAAATACCAAACATACGCCGCATACAATCAATACTAGAGTATGCTGTTAAGAACAATAGAGCATTACTAGTTGTTGCAAGTATGGACCAGCAGCCTTACCAAACGCTATTAGCAAACAAAGTAAAGGGCAACATTAAGATTAATATTGTTGATGTACCCGGCTTTGGACCTACAAAGCAAGATACCATAGAGGATTTAGCTTTACTTACAGGTGCAACCATTATTAATGAGCAGCTAGGTGATGATTTAGATTTAATCGACCCTTCAGTGCTCGGATCAGCAGTTAAGTCAGTAACAAACAATAAAAGCACAGTGCTGCAGGTTGACGTAGACAAAGAGGTGCTAGAAGACCGTATTAAAGATGTACGCAAAAAGATTAGTGAAGAAACTAACGGGTTCTTTAAAAATAAGCTCGAACAGCGGTTATCCATGCTATCCGGTAGTGTCGGGATCATACACGTTGGGGCTGACTCGCAAGTAGAGCTAAAAGAAAAGAAAGATAGAGTTGAGGATGCCATCTATGCCGTGCAAGCAGCATTAAAAGAAGGTATTGTACCTGGTGGCGGAACAGCGCTGCTCCAGGCTTCTCAAACTATCAAAGGCAAGGGCTTAGGCTACAATATCTTGCTGAGCGCGATACGTGCACCGTTCTATACTATATTAGATAACGCAGGGATTAAGTTCTCTGATAGCATATCCACTAAGCACGACGGTATTGATGCTTCCACGGGTGAGCGTGTTAATATGATTGAAAAGGGTATTATCGACCCAGTGCTGGTAACTAAGACAGCTTTAAAGAATGCAGTGAGTGTAGCGACTACGATTATGTCTGCAGATTGTATAATCTCTAACCAGCGTATCGAAAATGCAAGCAATTAATCACTACATAGTAATACGTAAAATTAAAGAGGCGCCGGTGAAAGTCGGCGGCCTCGAATTTACGGAAGACCAAAATAAAGACGTGCGTTACCTCAAAGCTGAAATTGTCAGCGTTGGTGACAAAGTAACAATGCTAGAACCCGGTAATATTATTAGATACGACAGACACGCGGGGCACGGCATAGAGTGGGGCGATGAGCTCTACCACGTTATTAACCTCGGTGATGTTGTCATTGTAGAATGAAAATAGAAGCTGGGGATTTACGTGAAATGAATCTCTTTAAGTACTACAGGCTCGTTAGGAAATGGGCTTGTAAAACTTATGAAATAACAGACGCTGACCTGGAACTACTCATCTATTTAGATTGCAAAGACAGGTTTACGCGTGATGATTTTATTAACGGCACATACACCTACGCTTGGGATAAAAGACGGTGGGAACGGTTGAGACGCGAAGGTTGGATCGAGGTATGGCGCTACAGAAATAAAACAACGATTAAATACAGTGTTTTCAAAGTGTCACAAAAGACGCGGAGATTGATAACACGCATGTACAATATAATGCTAGGCTACGAGGATATGCCTATAGGACCTTCAAGTAAGTTTTATAAAAACAAATCATACACAGATAAAGTCTACAACAAGGCTATCGACGATATGATCAAAGATAAAGAACGATGATGTACTCTAAACCTATTACGCAAAGAGCTAAATGTAAATACGGCTCAATGCCTGCAACACAAGAAGTAACTATTGATGCTGGTGGTAAAACACCTGGTAACTTTGAGGCTTCACCAATGAAAATGAAAGGCGGCTGCGGCTGCGGTTGCGGAAAGTAATGTTTAAACTTAAGGACAAAGAGGCGCTGTTTGGTATCAACAAAGAAGCGTCGGAGCACGGAACACCAGTGTTTGAAAAACAGTTGGGTGACGGTATACAAGCTGAGGCTAACCGTGACGGAACTATTTTTGTTCAAAAAGGTTTGTCGCAAGACAAGATTAACGATGCTGTTGAACATGAGAAAGTGCACCTTGACCAAATGGCTCAGGGTAAACTTGGTTATACTGCAGACACAGTAATGTGGAAGAAGGATACTCGTTCACCAGCTAGAGTATATACAAGACAAGCAATGCCTGAAGGCGCTCACGGATTACCGTGGGAAGCAGAAGCATATCAGAAGACCAAAAAATAACGGGGTTTACATCGGGCGTGTAGGAAAAGGAATCGCTACCTTATTTTATTGCCCGTCCCCATTTTCACTACATTATGGCATACGTACAACCATCTTCACCTTTCAATAAGCTGAAGAAAACAACAAAAGGAAAAGGACGCCACTTCCTAAGCGCTAAAGAAGGTGCTGGGATGACAGAAGCAGGCCGTAAGGCTTACGAAAGAGAAACAGGTGGTAACCTAAAGGCGCCTCAACCCGGAGGCGGTAAGCGCCGCGATTCATACTGTGCTCGATCAAAGGGACAGATGGAGATGCACAACATCAACTGTTCAAAAACACCGGACAAACGCATCTGCGCAGCTCGTCGTAGATGGAAATGCTAATAAGAAATAAATATATATAATGGGACAATACAATCAACAGCCAGACTTTGCTACTATAGCTTCAGCTGTTACACCTAGTGACGTATTCTCTGCTGCTACAAAATTGAATGGAGCAGCTTTGTACGTTGGTGTAGGCGGCAACATATCTGTGATTATGAAGAACATTGACGGAACTGCTGGTAATGCAGTTGTTTTTAAAAACGCCGTTGAAGGCACGTTTCTTCCAGTGATCGTAGACTATGTACTAGCAACAGGAACTACAGCTACGGATCTTGTAGCGGTATACTAAAAAAACACTTTATGGCATCTAATTTTTTCAATAAGGCTTCATTAGTAATGGTGCCAGATGCACCAATAGACGGCAAGCTACCTTCTGTAAAGCCAGAAGACCGTAGTGGAGACTTTACATTCTCTAGAGGCAGCAACTTAGCGGCTACTAGAGTAAATAAAGATGGTCTTATTGAGAAGGGTAGAGAGAATCTGTTGCTGCAATCAAATACATTTAGTTCTTGGGGTACCGTAGGTGTTAATTGGCTTGGAGGACAAAGTGGATATGACAGCTCTAATGATGCTTGGATTTTAACTGATACCGCAACTTCGGGTGACCATAGGTTATACATTGCAAATTCTCATAGCGGTGTTAATACTTTGAGCGTTTATGCAAAGGCAGGAACAAAAAGCATTGTGTATGTTCAAAGTTATATAAGCAATAGTTCTATTGCCTATTTTGATTTGTCCGCAGGTTCTATTCTTTCAACTGCTAGTGATATTGATTCAAAGATTGAAAGTGTAGGTAATGGATGGTATCGTTGTTCTATAGCATTCAACAATACTAATAGTTATGTTACTATTGGTATGGCTGAATCCGCCACAAGAGGTTATTCAGGAGATGGAACAGGTACAATCTACATCCAAGATGCTCAATTAGAGAAAGGCTTGGTGGCAACCGGCTACATTGAGACCACCACTGCGGCAGTACAAAAAGACATATTAGAAAACCTGCCTCGCCTTGACTATTCAGGTGGTGCTTCGTGTCCTTCTCTTTTACTTGAGCCTCAAAGAAGTAATTTATTTAATTATAGCGAGTATTTAAGTGATGGTAGTGGATGGGCTGATTATTCCACAACTATTACAACCAACAATAGTGTAAGCCCAGAGGGCGTTCAAAACGCCACGACTATGGAGATACAAGACACTCAAAGTAGACTTCAGTATAATGCAAGTCAAGGAGCAGGTACATACACATTTAGTGTATATGCAAGGTCGGATAGCCCTGTTGATATGCGTTTAAGACCAAGTGTTGATGGTGCTTATGAGGCATTATATTTTACCACTACAAGTGAATGGAAAAGGTATCACATAACATTTACTGCAACTACTTCGGTTGGTCTTTGTCAAATCAGGTCATTTCAAGAAGCGGCAGGTAGCATAGAGATTTTCGGCTTCCAACTTGAAAGCGGCTCTTACCCTACCTCGTATATTCCCACTTACGGTTCAAGTGTAACGAGGTCTGGTGATACTTGTAGTGATGCAGGAGACGCTACAACTTTTAATGATTCAGAAGGTGTTTTATATGCTGAGATAGCGGCTTTAGCCGATGATGGGACTTTTAG